>Ga0209417_1000130_pt1 | contig 203561 bp, 157 predicted proteins | sample RifGroF2_FD_184002 | JGI IMG/M metagenome (GOLD analysis project Ga0209417, IMG submission 184002) | Groundwater microbial communities from Rifle, Colorado, USA - Groundwater F2 (SPAdes) (version 2) | ecosystem: Environmental > Aquatic > Deep subsurface > Groundwater | place: Rifle, Colorado... | reverse complement strand
GCACACGTCTGAACTTCAGTCTCGCTTCCGCCATCCTCATAATTGATCTTATAATACCCGTAAGTGTCCGCCTTGCCTCTGCACAGGCTATGCAAAAAGTTCAGGGAATATATCCTGACGTTGACAGGTATTTCCACGCTTTGGGAATAAGCCGGGTTTCCAGGGTCATTCCCGAAAAAAAGCACCGTTTTGTTATCGGGTGTTTCCTTTATCACATTGAAAGGCACTCCGTTAAAGCAAACTTTTCCTTGAGGGAAAAATCTTTCATCGTTACTCCCTTCCCCTGTCCATCCGGGGATTTCCGGTGTATCGGAAAACCTTGTATTGCATTCACCCGATATATCTATGAATTTGTATCTGCTTTTTTCAAGGAGCGGTTTCTTTAAGAGAGTTTTCTTCAATTCATTCAACTTACGTTCCAAATTTATTTTTTTGCTTATTGTCTTCAGCAGTCTGACTTGATTAGTATCGGTTTTATTATCCTTGAAATCTTTAATTTTCTCTCTGCATTCATCTTCGCTGTTCATGGGAAGCATAATAAATTTTTTATTGTCAAGCATTTTAAAGAGTTCGGCCTTATCCTTTGAAAAAAATGCCCGTTCAAAGAAAGAATTTCTTTTTTTACGTTCATAAACGGTATTCCACGAAGATGCCGCCAGCATGCAGATACCTGCCAGACGTGTTTCGTAAACAGTATAAGGGTTCGTCAATGAATTCGATGATGCCCAGTATGTCGCCAGATTTCCCTCAAGCTTACTGAGAAACGCATTTTCAGAGTGCGTCAATACGTTGTCAACCGAGTTTATATTGCTGCCTCCGAGTACCGGATATCCGTAGTCTTTGAAAATTTTTCCGTAAGGCAGGGAGAGAAAATCCCTTGCGTTAAGGTCTGTTTCCCAGCATTTGTCTGTTTCTTTTTTCTGTTCAGGCGAGAATTTTTCATAATGCTCCATATTCAGATATGTTAAGCCATGCCTGGAGAAAAGAACTTCCTTCTCCCTGATTTTTTTTGCTCCGTAATTCCAGTCAACCGCGAGTGCCTTTTTTGAACATCTTCTGGCGGCATCCGGATAATGCCTGATTATATCAGCCCAGAAAACAGGTATTCTTCCTTTGCTTTCGACCCAGTCAAATACTTTATTCAGATAATCCGAATAGAGTTTGCCGTTTCCATTTTTTCCCTTTTGCATAGCGCATTCGGGACATGTTCCTAAGAGGAAGGGCTCATCCGCGCCGATGTGAAAATATCTCGAATCCGGATGGGCCTCCATTATTTCAGATGCCATATTCCTGAAAAGCTCAAAAGTCCCTGCTTTTAAAGGACAGGCCTGACTTGTAATATCCGGGTTTTCCCTGAGCTCTTTGAACTTATCATACTTCAGGATGTACTCATAATGGGCAAGACACTGTACAAGGGGTATTATTTCCACAAAATTATTGAAAGCTTTTCTGTTGAGTTCTTCAATCTGTTTAATGTTAAGGGCGGATTTTACAGGTATTTCACTGCTGAATTTGTATTTGAATTTATCCTCGTATTCAATCATTATATAATTGATTTTAAGTTCGGCGGCCCTTTCAATCAGGCTTAGAAGATAATTAAAATTCCAGTCAACTCTTTTCAGGTCTATCATCAGGATACGCAGTTTCAGATCAGCCCAATCCGATATTTGCCCCGTATATGAAAGCCCGTAACGCTCGTTCAATTGCTTTAGTGTGCATATACCGTAAAAGGCGGCGGTTTCGTCTTTTGCCCTTATTATTATTTCAGTTTTTCCCAGTTCAATTTCATAAGCGTCATTCCCGTCTATGGAGCTGTCTTTCAGAACACGGATTTTACGTCCGGATTTTTTATTGAAACAGGATTCAGGCAATATTTTCTGAAGCCTTTTCCATGATTTTTCCTGAAGCAGATACTCTGAAAAACCATTTTTAATTCCTGCATTTTTTCTCAACTTAAGTATTTGGGGTTGCGGAAGCAGATAGAGAGTTTCATTCATTTGGAAGTTTCCTGTTTTTCAGAAAGCATCCACTTTACGGAGTTAAGAAGAATTTTTTTCAAACCGCCTTCTGGCGGGGCTTCATATTTTACAAACTTTTCGCCTTCCTTCTTATAGCCCGCGCCTATGGCAATGCCGCAAACAACAACATTGCCTTTTCCGTATTTTCCGACGGCAATGGCTGGTGTCGGAATACCGTCCTTTCTCAGTCCCTTTGCAAGGATAATGCCATTCTCTCCGGTCTCAACCTGGTCATAATCCCAACAGGAATCATGAAAAACTTCTCCTGTCTTCATTCCGTCCGTAACGGGATGTTCCTTCACCACCGAAAAATCATTCACCGCATAATAATTGCCGCCGTACTTGGCTACAGAGGGAAAAGGCGGTTCGCCAAGGGACCCTATTCCCATTGAATTATGCATCACCATAACGCCGCCGCCCTGCCTGGCGAATTCCGCTATTTTCTCCGACCAGTCATTATTAAGTTGAACAGGCATGGGATTGCCCATATTCGGAACGATTACGGCATCGCATCCGTTGATAGTTTTGTCCTTGAGATTTTCGAGATATTCGACTTTTATGCCGGGCATATTTTCCTTTATGCAATTATAAACGGCCTCCGCTCCCCAGGCATGAATCTGCCCCCTCTTGTCGGTAATGTGAAGAACACCGACTGTTTTAATTTTACCGGCGGGAGTAAATTCAAAAGTGAAATCATCCCTTTTTTTTTCAAGGAATTTCATTCCCGGAAGAATGCTGTATCCTCCGGCAGGAGAAGCTTTTTTAAGTTCCGGAATTTCCGCTGCTTTCGTCCCGATTATATAGAAACCCGTTTGAAGAGGGTCTATATCCGTTTTCACTGTTCCTGTAAACGGAGTCTTCTCACCAGTTTTGACGTTCAGCAGAAAATAATTTTTATCGCTCGGAACATCTATTTTGATTTCCGTTTCAAGCTTCTTCAAGGAAGCCGGATTATAAACGCCCAGGAAATATTCGTTGCCGTTGACAAGCAGCGATGAGTCAAAAGCTGTTACCATTTCCTTTGCCGGGATTATAGGGCCCGTGCCGGCGATTTTTACAACAAGCTCCCTTACAAAAATCTCCTTTTCCTTTGAGTTATTCATATCGTCAGTCAGGATATACGGAGAATAAATAACCTTGCCCTTTCCGGAGCTGTTAATATAAACCGCTGGTTTGCCTTTTGCGTCCTTGAAAAGCGTTTCCGCTCCGGCCGCCTCAACTGAAAGCGTTGACTTCATGGGAATGCCGCAAATATCTGAAGTTATACTTTCATCTCCTGTTTTTTTCACTCCGGCGAGTTTTGCAAAAATTTTATTGTCCGCCGTACTTCCCTCTGAAATTACAGAGCCGCCGTTTTTTACGTATTCTTCGAGTTCCTTGGCGTATTCATCACTGAACACTTTATCGGAAGGTATGAAAATAATCTTGTACTTCTTCAACTCATCCAGCTTGAAGAAGCGATTGAAAACAAGGTCCATCGGCATACTTTTGAGGACAGTGAGCTGTTTGCATCTGGCCTCCTGTTCACCCTGATGTCCTGGAAAAGCAGAGCTTATTCTTTTATTCCTGATATCATCCCTGAAGGCATTCGCGTCCCTGAAAACGCCCAGAAACTTATAAGGCGTAGTTCCTGCTATGAACTTATCCAGCGCCGTATAGTCGGTAAGCCTGTAGAAATCCGCCGTTATTTCATTCAGCTCAGAGTCTTTTATATAATGTCCAATACCTTCATGTGAAAATGATTTGATACCGAAAATCATTGGGAGTTCCATCTCGCTCACTCTGTAAAGAGGATTTGGCACATAGTAATAAAAATGATGCTGTATGCTGCGTCCGTCATTGCCGAAAGCCCCCTGCATGCGTTTTATACCGTATTTTAACTGGGGAACTCTCGGAATCATTCCGGGACAGAATTCATTTTCAACCGTGTCAAGATACGGTCCCTTTTCATCCATAAAATCCATTTTAGGAAGCTGTCCGTCTGTACTGCAAAGAGTACTTATGGGTATATTCGGATATTTTTTCTTGACTTCCTCCTTAGTTTTTTTAGCGATATCCACATAACATTTTTCATAGTCCAGCCATACGTCGGCGTTTTCCCAGAAAGGCCCGCCATGAGCACCGCCCTTAATTTCAGGGGGAACATGCGCCCATTCATCCGCGGCATGCGTCTGCAAAAGATCAATTCCGGTTGATGCCAGCGTCTTGGAAAATTCCACTATGAAATCAACGGTCTCAGGATCCCTGGCCGCGCCGGGTTTCACCCTGCGGAATGGGGTGAAAACATTCCAGCTTCTTACCGCTACGCCCTTGTCGTGCGCCGCCTTTATGAATTTTTCAAGATAAGTGTTTTTAAAATCCGCTTCGTTATACTCCGGTTGCTTCTGTCTGTATTTGCCCTGATAATACTTTTCATATACTTTCACATACTTCTCATAAACTTCTTTTGAGAGTGGAATGGATTTTATCATATATATATTGTATTTGGCCGCATTCCCTCCAAGTTTACGAATGTTATAAACCATTTCTTCAGCAAAATTTTCGGTAATTCTCTCTCCTATTCTTGTATCTTCAAATTTATAATCCCTTGTGAAATCTTTCGTAAAACTGGGAACTTTATATCCGATTTTCCGGTATGGCTGAATATTTCCGAAGTTGATTACGGGAGGATTTTTCCAGTCGATGTAGGCGGAACGGAGTTCTTTCCAGTCGCCTTTCATAGCCAGCAACGCGCCTGAAACCGGTTTTTTCAGATCAAAATTGATTGTAAATGTTTCGCCCCCGTTACCTCCGGAATCATAATACTGGAAATACTTCATTGCCTCCCTGTCAAAAAAAGTCCCGACGCTTTCGTTGACTTTTGCGTCCGAAAGCGCGGCCCAGCCGTCTTTCATCCATTTTGTCAGGTCTTCAATTTTATTAACACCTTTATCACTCATTACATCAAGGCCCGCCTTGAACTGCATCGGGCCTTTCAATCCGTCATAATAGAAATTATCATATGCGTCGCCTCCGCCGGCGAGCCATTTTGTAACGGTGGACACTGTCTTTGCGTTTTTGGGAATAAGCTTGAAATCTATTCTCGGTGAAAAACTGTATATAGTGTATTCCACCGCCAGATCATCCGATGAATACTCAATGGTTTTCTTGAAAGGGCCGTCAATTTTTACGGAAGGCTTTTCCGAAAAATCCATTTTGCCAAGGTCTAAGCCGGCCCATGTTACACCGGTGTATCTTTCCGTGAGCTGATTCGGCACATTGGAACCAATTATCCTGAACGTCCTTATTTTTCCCGAACGTTTATTGTCAGCCGTAAAAACAGCCTGTATTTTTTCATTTTTTATATCCAGGGAATTTCCCTTGTTTCTCATTATGAGGTCAGTATCAATATCCTGTTTTTTAGCCTCGGGATTGCCGAAATAAATGAAGAAAGGCTTGTTCTCATATTCGCGCAGTGAGGTACTGAAAATTATCTCCAGTTTATTGCCTTCGAGCGGGATTACCTGAGAGGGTATTTCTTCCTCCCATGGTGTTACAATCCTTATGGCATCAGGAGAAATTTTTTGTCCCAGATCACAGACAAAATCCAACATTATGTTTTCCCGTTTTTTGCCGACGGTTTCCGAAATCAGCAGAGGGGCGCGGAATTTATATCCGTCATTCCACCACGGCTTGCCCGGCATACTTTTAATAAAAAGCGGGTTGACATTTTTATCGGCAAATTCCATCTCCGCCGCAACGTCAAAGACAACCAAGAAACCCATCAGCGTCCACAACACTTTTTTCAACATATTTCCTCCTGTTTTTTTATTTTTAAATCTTTCATCTCCGGCCGGTTTCAGCATCATCTTGCCGGTTCGCCGGGACCGCCTTTTTCCTTCATCATTTCAATTTTGTACTTTGTCACGTCTCTCTTGAGAATATATGAAAGCGTATTTTCCAGAAGCTTTTTATTTCCTCCGCGTTCCGCTTTTCTGAATATACTGTAAATCTGATTGAATATTACCACGCCTTTGCCCAGGACATTTTCCTGAATTATCATGCCGGCCCTTTTCTCCGGATCGTTTATATTTCTGAACGGAGCAAATTGTTTATCCGACCATTTTCCCCATGAGCCGTGAGCGGCAATTCTTCCATTCTTCATGTCATGGGGCGTTTTTAAAAGCGATATATCGCATTTTTCCCATGGTACCGCGCTGTAGTCTCCGGATTTCATGTTTTTATAATCAGCGGAAGGATTTTCCAGATCAATGCTCTTTAAAAATTTGTTTAATGACGGAGAAGCAGAGCCGTAATCAAAAAATATAACGCCACCGCGTTGAAGAAATTTTTTGACTGCTTCAGGATATTTTTTAAAGAGCGTATTAGCGGCTTCTGATGTGCGTTGTCCTATGTAGAGGAGTTTAGCTTTTTCAAGGTCTTCCATGAATTTGTCACTAATCGGCCTGTAGTCTTCCTTATTCTGCTCCAACCATTCCTCATAAGTCACACCGCCTTTTTTCTGTCTGCCAAGCATCTGTTTGAGATATTCAACGTCAGGCCAGTAATTGAAAACTTCAATGCCGTATATCTCAATGTCAGGGTTTTCCTGAAGAGAAGAAGGAGTAACGTTGTTAAAGCAGACAACACTTATTTTGTCCTCTCCTGAAACTGAGAAAAACATAAATAAGATTAATATCCAAAGACCTGAAATTTTTATTTTGTTTTTCAATTTTCTCTCTGTTTCACTGTTCATTTTTATATTTCCTTATAGAGGTCATAAAAGACCTGTTTTAGCGGGAAAACCGCCTTTGTTACACGGAGGGCATTGCCGCCTATGATTTTCTGTATTTCGTCATCGGAATATCCCCGCTGGACAAGTCCGACTGTGAACAACGGCCAGTTTGTCCATTCCAGGCTTGAACGCGCCTCTTCGGTATATTTTCCGTTGCTTTCGCTTCCGGGAGGCCAGAAATCATGCCAGCCTTTACGCCCTTTCGGAAATCCTCTGATAAAGCATTTGCGCCTGTTGCGCTGATAATCATCCGGCTCATACGAACGGTCAGTGCCTATCGCGACATGTTCGACGCCGAATTTTTTGACAATATAATCAATATGGTCAAGGAACGCATTTATATCCCCGCCGCGGCCCAGAAAAGCGGACCAGCAGAGTACACCTATTAGTCCGCCCGTATCGGCAATAGCCTTAATCGTTTTGTCATTTTTCGCTCTTATGTGCTTATGTACGCCGTATGCCGAAGAGTGGCTCGCTACAAGAGGTTTTTCCGATACTGAAGCGGCATCGAGACTTGTCTTGTGTCCGCAGTGAGAAACGTCAACAATAATACCGACGCGGTTCATTTCTCTGACGAACGCCCTGCCGAAATCGCTGAGTCCGGCATCTGAACTTTCAGCGCAGCCGTCGCCTATCATGTTCCTTCTGTTATAGGTGAGATGCATCATCCTCACGCCGAGCTGAAAGAAGCATCTCAGCATTTCAAATTCGTTCTGAATGCTTTCCCATTTCTGATTCAAAATAGGTTCGTTTGAGCCAAAGTAGAGACAGTGCCTGCCTTCTTTTTTCGCCTTTTCAATGTCCGATGGGAAAACGGCCCTCGAAAGAAAATCTCTCATCATATCTGTTTTATACAGAGAGCGGGCAAGGCCTTTCAGCGGAAAATTACAGCGGCCTATATTCTGTCCCAGACATGTAACCCCGCTTGTCTCCCATGCCATCTTGTATTCTTTTTCATAGTCCTTATTTCCGATGACACTGAAATGCCGCATATCCTCTTTCATCTCCTGAATCTCTGAAACGGATATACCGTTTTCGACTGTTTCATTGAACAATTCAAGTTCAGACGGGCCCAGCGGTTCAAGACCGTAAAAGTCGAAAACAAGAGAATTGCGATGAAGCTCCAAACCATGTTCAATATCTTTAGTGTCAGCCTTGAGAAATTTTAAGGCGGTATTCCAGGCATTCTTCATTTTTTTATTCATTGGTTTTTCTCTGTATTTTTAAAATCCGCTTCCGTTCCAGTATTTGTTCCATTTCCAGTCTTTAGGAAGGCCGAAATATGAACCCGAAAGAACAACGTATTTTTTGTTCCAGTCGGTATGCCCGTCTATGAACAGGTAGTTTGCCCCCCCTGAATGCGGCCACGCGCAACGCGTGTCCAGGCTGTTGCAGCAGAAATAATAACTCGCACCGTCTGTTATAAGCGGAATTCTGGAGGAATCTTCCTCTCCGAGGCGGGCCGCATATTTCACTCTTTGGGCATAATATGGAGCTTGCTGCGTCACGCAGGCGTTCATTACATAATTGCTTGTCATATTGGATATGTTTTTCCGGAAAGAATTGGAGGGGCATATCCAGAAAGTCCCTTCCTTTCCGCGGAAGTTTTTAGCCTCCATTACATTATTGTTCAAAATGCATTGCCAGACGTCCTTATCATCATAATAAGGAGGCAGGTATCCCTGCCAGTCTTCCGCATAAAAATATACGATGTTTCCAAGCTGTTTTAAATTGGACGAACAGGCGGTTGCCTTTACCCTGTCCCTTGCCTTGGACAATCCCGGAAGAAGGAGAGAGGCGAGAATCACCATTATGGCAATCACTACCAGAAGCTCCATTAATGAGAATATCCTGCTTTTCATAAAGCAATACTTATAAAATTTTCCTGCCATAAAAACACTTTTAAAGAGTTGTGAAAATTACGTTTTCCTTTGTGATTTCATCTGCATCCTCACAGAAAAAAGCTTCGCGGACATCCGGGGCCGACTGTTTTATTTTGATATTTCTGAGACACATGTTTTTGACATGCCTTATGAAAAACGCCCATGACGGAAGAATGCCGAACATGTTGAAAGTCGGATAATTTTTTTCGTTTTCCGGCACATTGGACGGGACTACCCCGTCAAAGCCTCCAGGCATTTCCAGAGTCATGTTTTCAAAGACGACGTTTTCTATCCTGTGCCCCGGAATGCCGCTTATGCATATCCCGGCGGGACATCTTTTATTTTCGCTTACCTTCGCGATAATCGAACTTATCAGGATGTCCTTCATGTACCCGGCCGGACGCGCCTCCTGCCCTTCAAAATAAGTCCTTTTCCTTTCGCCGAGCCTCAGCATCACGGGCCCCATCACATTGTCCATTATTATATTGGATATCACGATGTTCTCCATTTTCGCGCCGTCGACAGAAAAAAGCTTTATGCCGCCGTGCTCCGTATCGTATATCACGCAATTCGACACGGCTATATTTCTGAAATCGCCGATTGATTCGGTTCCGATTTTAATTGCCGCGCACGATGTGGTAATCAGGCAGTTTGCAATGCTGATGTCCCTGGACGGTTCCGGACTTGTGCTCTTGATGCATATCGCGTCGTCCCCGGTGTCTATCGAACAATCGGATATTTTAACCCTTTTGCAGCTGTCTATGTCAATGCCGTCGTTATTGTCGTTTACTCTGCTTTTGATGAGGAGAGAGCTTATCCTGAGATCCTCGCATTTGAAATAATGGCTGACCCATGCGGCTGAATTTTCCAGGCGGAGGTCTGATACCGAAACGTTTCTGCAAGCATTGAAACGCAGGAGGAAAGGACGTTCCTTGAACTGCGGATGTTCACGGGGAAAAAGCTTCCCTGCGCCGCGGATAGTCCCTCTTCCCTCGAGTGAAACATTTTCCGCGTTTTCCGCATAGATAAGGCTGCGGCCAAGCTTGTTGCCGACGGCGTCAATGAATGTAGCCATGTTCCCCGGATAATCGTTGATATCACCGCTGCCTTCTATCACCGCGCCGTTTTCCAAATGCAGGGTAACGTTGTTTTTCAGTATTATGGACCCGCTTTTATACAGGCCTGCGGGCAAAAGTACCGTTCCGCCGCCTTTAGCGGCGCATTCATCTATGGCTTTCTGGATAAAGGCTGTTTCCATTCCAGTCCCATCGCCTCTTGCGCCGAATTCTTTTATATTTGTCACTGCAATACCCTTCCTTAATTAATATTGAGCTCTCACCATCCGCTTTTCTAAGGCCCCCGTCAGATGAAGCTCCAAACCATGTTCAATATTTTTAGTGTCAGCCTTAAGAAATTTTAAGGCGGTATTCCAGGCATTCTTCATTTTTTTATTCATTAGCTTTTTCCGTATTACTTCAGTTCAATCTTTTATTTTTTGAGCCATTCGCCAATGAGGTTGTTCAAATACTGCCTCGCCGCTCCATCCTGATATTCGAGGGCTTTGGTTGCCTCCAGTTGGGAAATAATATAACGGCCTTCTCCGACTTTCCGGTCAATAACCAATGCTCCGAAAGTAGCGGGCTGTTCCAACTGGGAAACATCCAGCCCGATGATTTTAGCGTCAGCGCTCAGGGGCGCAATCAGATAGCGGTACATTTCTCCGTTGGGATTGTTGAAACTCTCCCAGTAGCGGCGCGCGGCGAGTCCCTTGCAAAGCGGGTCGTCATAGCGGAGAGGAATGGCGTCCGCCCCCGTGGCAGGCAAGGCATAGTCAAGCTTGCGAAGCAGTCGCACATAACTGGTTTCCGGGGCCCACGGCAAATTTCCGGGATAATCCTGTTCAAAGCAGAGGAGTTTCCCCCCTTTTTCCAGCCATGATTTAAGTTCACTCATATTTCCTGCGGTAGTATGGTCTATTGAACGCGGCGACAGAATCAGATATTTAATCTTGTCCGGCTGACGGTTGTAATAGGTAACCTCCAGAAGTTTTTCCTTCGGGACATAAACAACATTGAGTTTCAGGCTTTCCATGAATCGTTTGAAAGTCTCCTTCGTCGCAGGGTCATAAGATTCATATACATAAACTTTTTCTTTCGATTCAGGTCCCACTGCCTCGGCAGAATTGAAAACATAAAGTTCATAGCCATTTTCGACGATGGGCCGTCCTGACGCAGACATTTTCAGCGCGATCCGATAATCTCCGCTGATCAGCTTCTTATCAAATGGAATTGCCATCGGTATCGTCGCTTTTTCACCGGGCGGCAATGACGGATGGGTTATTTCCATCGCAAAAGCTTCACCTTTTTCTCCAGAGAGAACAACTTTAACTTTAATGTCATTCAAAGCGGAGCCGGAATTGTTGAAGACATGGAGTTCCGTCTTGAAAGTTTCCCCGGCCAGGATGCTGGAACGATTGCCGTAGAAATCCAGGCAGGCAAAAACAGGCGCATATACCTGTTTAAACATTTTACCGATAGGACATGCCTGTCCTATTCCTGAAACATTCAATTGTGCCAACTGTTCCATCTCATAATCAAACCACGGGCCTGTAGTGGCGCCGAGCCCCTGGAGGAATTGGTCATTGACACGGGCCTGTTCGACCATTTTCTTTGTGCGCCCGGCCACCGCCGTAAAAAGCGCGTTTTTGTTCCCCAGCTCAGGGGATAATCCCATCAGCTGGATTTCCGAACGGTATCCCCAGGCATTTGCTTCACGGCCCGCCTTCTTCTGTATATCGCGCAAATATCTGGCGCGTTCATGACGGTCGCCGACTGTATAAGCCGCGGCCAGTCCGGGAAGAGAAAACATCTTTATCATTTTTTCCTTGTCCAGTTTTCCATTCGGGAAAAGCGCCTTCACTGTCGCCTCCGCCTGCTCCCATAATTTCTGGCGGCAGACACGGCTCAGGACTCCGTAATATAAGACTTCATCGGCGAAAATCGGCAGTTTGCGCCCCACAATACCGTAAACACTGTTACTGAAATATTTAATGGAACTGCTGAACATCGGCCAGGGATATGCGCGCATTGACGAACCGCCCGTTCCATGGGTGGCGGGATTGGCAAAATCCAGATAACGCAGCATCGCCTTACAATCGGCCCGGTTCCCGGCCAGATCAGTGCTGGTATCAAAATAGGAATGTTCCCCGGTGAACAAAACGCCGGGACAAGTCGAATGCAGCGCCGCCTCCTGGACAGGCAGATCAAATGCCTGGTTGCAGTCGCGAAACCCTTCATCGCCGCTGAGAATTGCGACCACTGACGGATTATTTCTGATGCAGCGCCCAAGTTTTTCATAAGCCGCTTTCAACCATTCATTCCGGCCTTCAATGTCGAAAATTTCAGGAGGGCAACGGCGCGCTTTTCCCTCGGCGACAAGCGCGGTGAAACTGCTGAGGTACTTCGTCCGGCTTGCAAAAGAGTTTTTAGTTTTTTCGTCGGGCTCTCCCCGCTCATAAAAATAACCGCGACTGAAAAATTCCGGTATTTCCTTCTTTTTGTCCACAATCTGCCTCTTTATGCGCAGCGGCATATCGTCGGCATACATCTTTACCGGCAGTATCATGTGAAACTGGAGAAGCCCTATTTCATCGGCGAGGTTATTTAAGACCCTGGTAAAAGCGGGCCAGCGCATTATGCTGTTGCAATTATTTTCTTTTAAAACTTTCAGGTAACGCCGCAGGCAATCGCCACCATTGTTCAGGAACTGCGGATTCTGTCCCTCCACATACATCAGCCTGGAAATACTTCCTTCCTCGGCGCAAACCCCGTAACAATGGATTTTCCGTCCGTTGAGAATAAAATCACGCCCGGAAACCTTGAATTCCCTCAAGCCGAAACGTTCCCAACCGATAAGCTTGTCGCCATTAAAGAGTTTCAAAGAGTAAAGATGTGGATTTTCTATATCCCAGAGAATGGGTTTTTCAATCTTTATGGAAAAATCCAGAGAGTTCTCGCCGGGCTTAAACGTACGGTTGCCGACTTTAAAGGAAGCGGCCCTGGCTCCGTCCTTCCAGTTTTCCACAAGTGCCGTTAGATCCTGCTGAACATCTTTATCTGTTGAATTAATGATGGAACTTTTCACATTGATGGTGTCCGGCAGAGAGGGACTGACAAGGGTTTCCGCAGCATATACAGGTTCCACAAGGTCAATATAGACGGGGTTGAAAATCCCGGAGGAATACAGGCGCTGGGTTTTGCGGAATTTAAAGAGCGCGACGGCAATCACATTTTTTCCCGGCTTGAGAAACGGAGTAATATCGGTCTGGAAAAATTCCGTAGGCCAGCCCGGCAGGAGGTCGCGGTACTCCGCCGCTTTTTTGCCGTTGATATAAACAGTAGGCGACCAACCGATACCGGTAAAAGTCAAAACCGCCCTTTTGCCGGAAGAGTTTTCAGGAATGGTGAAATCACGGGAAAGGAAGATCGCCCCGATTTTTTCGCTTCCGTAAGACGCGTCCGCGTAATTGGGTATCAGCATCTTCTTCCAGTCCGTTCCCACGCCTTCAAAGCATGCGGCATTAGCCGAAACCGTCTTGGCATAATCATTCTGTGAACACTGAAAGACCTTGTAACTCCATTCCCCGTCCAGATAAACGCGCGGTTTTTTCCCGTAGAAAATATCAGTATATTCCGGTTTGAAGACCGGATAATTGTTGAGCGCCGAAAACTCCATATCGGCCGCTCCCTTTGAAATGCCGCAGATCAGAAAAAAAATGCCCAGCGCAGTCAGTAATTTACCATTCATAATTATTCTCTTTATGTAATTGTTAATTTGTACCTTTACCATCCGCTTCTTTCCGGTCCCCACCATTCATAAAAAACTTCATTGGGGATACTGGCAATACTACCAATAGGAATCAGGTTTCTGTCCTTTGAATTGACATGCCCGTCAAAAAAAAGAATGTTGGTTTTGCCGAGATGTCTGAATAAAATAAAAGTAGGCTCGTAAAATCTAACCCAGTAAGTTATGGAGTCCATGGCTTGTATTACAGTTGAGGGATGGGTTATTTGAATTCTTTTAAACCAGCGAGGTACCGTAAAACTTGAAGATACGCAACCATTAAGTCCAAAAGATGTTCCATAATAACGGTCTTCCTTGTGACTGGAACCTTTACCGTCGGGACACATCAATATCGAATTGGAAAATATTTTTTCAGGGAGACATTTTGTTACATAATCATTATCAATCAAAATTTTTGACCATGCATAACTGTTATCATACGTCAGCTTAGGGCAAGTATAGTCATTAAAATCATTGCTGTACATATTCAGGGCCAGGCCGACCTGTTTCTGGTTTGATGAGCATTTCATCGCCCTTGTTTTGGCTTTTACCGTGGAAAGGGCGGGAAGGAGCATAGATGCGAGAATAGCAATAATAGATATTACAATGAGCAACTCAATTAACGTGAATTCCTTTTTCATGTCACTCGCTTTCATTGTTGAATTTGGCGCAAAATGTTTTGCATACATCCTCCGCTTTCTCAAAGCCCGTCCAGAGATTTATGAAACCCATGCGGAATTCTTCAGGATTAAATTTTTTCGGCGAATCATGCGCGGGCCTTGCGTATTCGAGAGATCTGATAAACGGCACGGGCAGAATTCCCGACGGAAAAGAGTATGCCGGAATTCTCGTGAGAAACCTGATGAAAGGTTTTTTATTGAAATTTCTGTAGAAACTTTCAAGGAACTCAAAGGCTTCGGCTTTCCTCCTGCTTTTTGAGGATATGGCCCAGCCCTGAACGGAAAGCGGGGAAGACCTTCTTTTGCCCATGGGCAATTCCTCCACATCCCACCTGCCGTTGAAATTTTCCTTCAGATATACATAGTCATCATAAAAACCGATGAACATGCCGAGATATTTGTTGCAGAACATCTCCTTCAATGAAAAATTCTGGTCTATGAAATGTATCGTCGGCACTATATGGAGTTTGTTTGAAAGGTCGGAGCAGAACTGCATGGCCTCGACGGCTTCGGGGCTGTCAAGGACGCATTTTCCTTCCGCGTCATAAAAATCCCCTCCGTTCTGCCTCACCATGGCGGCAAGCAGGTTTTTATTTATCTGGTAGAGGCCCAGCCCGAAAGTCTTCCATTTTCCTACCTTCTGATTTACACCTGTCATCGTTGAGGCAGCCTCGACCATATCATCCCACTTCCAGGTGTTGTCCGGATATTGCAGGCCGTAAGCGTCAAAGATGTCCTTATTATAATAAAGGACGAGAGGGGAATAAAAGAGGGGCAGGCCGTAAGCGGAATTATTCCATAAAAATGTTTTCATGGCATGGGGTTCAAAATCGTTTTTCCTTATAACGCCTGATTTCTCAATGAATTTATCCAGATTTAAAACCATTCTGTTTTTAGCGAGGTACTGGATTATCCCTTCATGAACATAGACCAGGTCGATATCCTCGGAAGAAAAGAATTTCGGAAGATCGTTTTCCAACTCACTGCGTTCCTGCAGGAGGTTTATGTTTACATTCCACTTCCTGCCGTTTGCCTGGAATTCATTATCACCGGGAAGAGGTTCGTATCCCCGGAACGAGCCTTTTGAAAGAAGTATATTGAGTCTTTTATTGTTTTCCCGTGGGTTTGTGACAAAAGTGCCCTTGCCCTGTATTCTCTGAAGAAGCCCTTCATTGACAAGGCCTTCTACGGCTTTTCTGACGGTAATCCTTCCGACGGAGTATTTTTCAGCCAACTGCATTTCGGGCATAAGGAAATCCCCCGGCTTGAGATGTTTCTTTATCTCTGACCTGAGAATGTCTTCAAGTTCCTTGCTTTTCAGAAGTCCCTTTATCACAGTCATAAGTCATCTTCTTTTTGTATTTCAACAGGACAATTATAGAACAACTTAAACAAAAAAACAATAGCGTTTTCGCAAAAATTGAAATTTTTCCACATTTTGTTTGCAGAAAGTACTTTGACCGTTATATTAGTTGACTTTTTGCGGAACCTTAATCCATGATATAAATTGGATTTATTCCGATTGCGCCGTGAAAAACGGAATGCCGGAATACCCATAAGGTTTAGTCTGCCAAGGTCGGCTGTTTTTTACGGTTGCCGTTGAGACTTATGTTATGGTATGTTCTGTAAAATATAGATTATAGATAACTAAAAGTCTGAAAACAACCGGAAGAGAGTTGACTGAAATGGTAAGCATCTTTGAGAACATACAGATATATTCAGGTTCCGCGAACCCAAAACTTTCTCAGGCAATTGCCGAATACCTCAATACATCCCTCGGGCATGTTGATATCAATCATTTCCCTGATGGAGAAATTTTTGTCCAGTACCGGGACAATATGCGCAGGGCTGATGTTTTCATCATCCAGCCGACATGCGCGCCGCCAAATGAAAACCTCATGGAACTGCTCATAATGATAGACGCGGCAAGAAGGGCTTCAGCGGCGAGAATAACAGCGGTAATGCCGTTTTTCGGTTATGCCAGGCAGGACAGAAAAGATAAACCCAGAGTGCCGATAACGGCGAAACTGGTGGCAAACCTTCTGACAGTAGCCGGCGCGGACAGGATACTCGCGATGGATTTACATTCACAGCAGATACAGGGCTTTTTTGATATTCCTGTCGATCATCTTTATGCCAGGCCCATGCTCGTACCTTATATAAAGGAAAAAATAGGTGAAGACGCCGTAGTGGTTTCTCCCGATTCGGGCAGCGTCAAAATGGCGACAGCTTACTGCGATATGCTCAACGCCGGACTTGCCGTCGTGGCGAAAAGAAGAATCGACGCCAAAGCCGTAGCCTCATCCCATCTGGTAGGCGAAGTCGAAGGCAGGACCTGCGTCATCACCGATGATTTGACTTCAACCGCGGGAACGCTCGTTGCCGCCGCCGAGCTCCTCAAAAAAGAAGGGGCTAAAGAAATTTATGCCGCGATATCACACTGCCTTTTAAACGAAAGGGGCCGCGCCCTTATTTCAAGCAGCTGCATAAAGGAAATTCTCACCACTGACGCCGTGCCTGTAAGCGACACCTGCGGCGGCAAAGTCAAAGTTTACAGCGTCGCGCCTCTGCTCGGTGAGGCCATCAAGCGTATTCATGAGGGAGAATCGGTTTCTTCCCTCTTTAAAATAAAAGAATAATAGACCAATAAAAATAAGGAAATTGAGATGAAGAAAGAACAGCACGTTATAAATGTAAAGGAACGCACAGAGACAGGGAAAGGTTTTTCCCGCAGATCACGCCGCACCGGATCGATACCGGCAATAATTTATTGCAAAGGCAAGGAAAATAAGAACCTCATAATTGACGCCAGGGAGTGGGGGCATGTAGCAAAGCACGACGTTAAACTCGTTGACCTGAAAAAAGAAAACGGCGAACTCTGCAAAGCCCTGATAAAGGAAATTCAGGAAGATTTTCTGAAAGGCAATGTACTCCATATAGATTTTCAGGAAGTCAGGATGGACGAAGTAATTACAGCGTTTATTTCCATATATGCCATGCCCGGCACAGTACCGGTCGGCCTTTCAATGGGCGGTATTCTGGAACAGCCGATGCACGAAATCGAGGTTTCCTGTCTGCCCGGCGATCTCCCGGAAAGCATAGAAGTAGATATCAGCAAAATCGAGCTCGAACAGTCTCTTCATGTCAGAGAAATCGTTATGCCTGGCGGCGTTACGGCTGTAAGTGATCCTAACGGCATAGTATTCCATGTAGGCATACAGGCCGCAGAAGAATCCGCTACCGCGGCCGCTGAAGGTGCTGAAGGCGCAACCCCGGCTGAAGGCGCTGAAGGCGCGGCGGCAGGTGACGCTAAAGCCGATGCCAAAGGCGACGCCAAAGCTGACGCCAAAGACGCTAAAGATGCCAAAGGCGACGCCAAGAGCGATGCTAAGGCTGATAAAAAGAAATAACATAAGGAAATTGTGCTTCTTTCAGCTGTCTGCCTGAAAGTTTATGATAATGTCGACAGAACGATTAGCACTTATCACGGGCCTTGGCAATCCCGGAAGGGAATATGAAAATACCCGTCATAACGCGGGTTTCGCGGCAGTTGACAGTCTGCCCGGAATATTGCCGGGGACTTACAACAGACATGAAGGCTTTTCAGGTGTTTTCTGGAAAGGGCGTTTCAAGGGTGAGATGCTTTTCATTCAGAAACCGATGACATATATGAATCTGAGCGGCAAGGCTGTCGCCGGGCTCATGAGTTATCATAAAATAGCGGTTTCTGAGCTTTTGCTGATTTATGACGATCTGGACTTGCCGTTCGGGCGGATAAGGATACGCAAGGGAGGCGGAAGCGGCGGACATAAGGGCGTTGAATCAGTAATAGCCGAAACAGGCTCTTCTGATTTCGTCAGGCTGAGGATAGGCATAGGACGCCCTGAAGGACGCGAAGGAATTGATTATGTTCTCTCGGGCTTTTCAGAAGAAGAAAAGCTTTTGTTCCCGAAGATAATCGGGAAAGCGGCGGAAGCCGTCAGGACAATGCTTTACAGAGGCATAAATAAGGCAATGAACGAAGTTAACGGGGTCCCAATGGAGTTCGGGGACACCGATAAGAATAAAAACAGTAATATTACTGATAAACAAAACATAACGGAGGAATGAATTTGAAGAAGTACGAAGCAGTATTTATTCTCGAAATCCGCAAAGTGGAGGACGAAGGCAAGTCTTTTACCGAGGAAATAACAGGCCTGATTGAAAAAAACGGCGGAACAATGGACCTTTCCGTTCCGATGGGAAGAAAACAATTCGCCCGTGAAATCAATGGTTCAAAGGCCGGTGTTTACTGGAATTATGTTTTTTCTGTTGACCCTGATAAGATATCAGTCATCAAGAATAAATTTCAACTTGACGAGCGCATACTCCGCTCAATGATAATAAACTACGAGCGCCCGGAAAAGGCAATCGAAGGAAAAAACATATAATTTTCGGAGAACATAATGGCATCTCTAAATAAAGTTTTTCTGATGGGAAACCTCACGAGAGAGCCCGCCCTGCGTTTCACGCCCGGTGGCACTGCCGTCTGCGAATTCGGTCTGGCTATAAACCGGAAGTTCAGCGCGGGAGGACAGGAAAAGGAAGAAACCTGTTTCGTGGATATCGTAGTCTGGGGTAAACAGGCTGAAAGCTGCGAACGTTTTCTGGAAAAAGGTTCCCCTATTTTTGTGGAGGGACGTCTCCAATTTGATCAGTGGGATGACAAGGAGACAGGCGCAAAACGCTCAAAGCTCCGCATAGTCGCTGAAAGAGTCCAGTTTTTGTCGCGTTCCCCTGAACGGAACGGCGCTCAGGAAAACCCGGAAGAGGAGTATGCCGAAAACAGTCCTCCGCGCTACAGGGAAGACAGCGCTCCCAGGCAGCAGCCGCAGAAAAGCAGGCCGCCGCAGGCGTCAGCGCCTCAGCAGCAGCAGGCCCGTCGTCCCGCCGCCGCGGAAACCGCGCCGCCCCCAATGCCGGAAGGCGCTTTTGACGTCGAAAACGGTGAAGTCGAAGATGACATACCGTTTTAAGAATGTAAAACAGTTATTCAATCAAAAATATATATAAATAAACAGGAGAAAGAAAAGATATGCAGAACAACAGAAAGAGGAGAGTAAGGAAAACGGTTACTCCTAAAATATGCCGTTTGTGTGAAGCGAAAGTGAACTATGTGGACTTCAAGGACGCAGAGCTTCTCAGAAAATTCCAGACGGAAAAAGGCAGAATACTTCCGCGCAGAATCACGGGTACATGCCTGAAACATCAGAAAATGCTTAGCTGCGCCATCAAACGCGCCAGAATTATAAGCGTCGTTTTATAAAAACGGGCATTCGTTATTGTACATGTTTTTTAAATTATAAAGAAGAGACGAGTTTTTTTAAGGAGAAATATTTATGGCTTCTGTAAAATTGATTTTACTTGAAGATGTTGAGAATCTGGGCCTTGCCGGAGAGGAGATCAGCGTGTCCCCCGGTTATGCCAGGAATTATCTTGTTCCCCGCAAGCTTGCGGCAACCGCATCACAGGGCGCGCTGCGCCAGCTTGCCGCACGCAAGGAAAAAATCGAGGAACACCGCAAAGAGGAACTCGAAGGCGCAAAATCCCTTGCTTCCAAAATAGCTGAAAACGAAGTTACCATCCAAATGGAGGCTTCCGACGACAACAGGCTTTTCGGTTCGGTTACAAATCGCGTAATAGCGGAAAAACTTGCGGAAAAAGGAATACAGATAGAACATCATCGCATAAGGCTGGATGGTCACATAAGGGAACTTGGTACTTTCAATATTGACATAAAACTGCATTCTGAAATAACGGCAACCCTTAAATTGTCAATTGTACGCGTCTGAAAATGGCCGAAAACAGGACAAATTATCAAGACAGAAACCAGAAACGCGCTCCGGGAATTTTGCATGAAGACAGGCCTCAGCCCAATGATCTTGACGCTGAAAAAGCCATACTTGCCTCCATGCTTCTTGAGCCTGATTTCTGTATTGATTTTGCAATTGAAAAGCTCGGCTCGGAGGAGGCATTTTATTCTCCGGCCCACAGGGCCCTTTTCAAATGCATAAAAAAACTCCATGACGAAAAAAAAGGAGTTGATCTCATATCAGTGGCCAACGCGCTCAATGCTGAAAACAAGCTTGAGGAAATAGGCGGCAGAATTTTTCTTGTTGAATTGCAGGACACCATAGCAACCACCGCGAATATTGAAACGTGGTGCGGCATAGTACGTGATTATTCCATACTCCGCGGAATGATAAACGTATGCTCCGAATCCCTGACAAAATGCTTTGAAGTGGATACGGAAGTAGGGGAACTCATAGACAAGATAGAAAGTGAAATCCTGGATGTCCGCTACAAAAATGTAAAGCCTGAGATACTTGACCTCAGCTCCTACATAACAGAGGTTTTCGAGAACGTACAGAAAATAATCAATAAGGAGGTCGAAGTCGGCATACCGACAGGCTTTAAAGACCTCGACGACCTTGTCGTCGGTCTTAAACCCGGCGAAATGTTCGTCCTCGCGGCGAGACCTTCCATAGGCAAAACATCCCTGGCGCTTAATATCATCAGGAATGTGGCGCTGAAAAAAGGCGGCGGACGTCCCGTGGCCTTTTTCAGCCTGGAAATGACGGCTGACCAGATTACCAGAAGGCTTTTGAGTACAGAAGCGGAGGTCTCGGAAAGTACTTTTTTTGACGGTTCGTTCAAGGCCTCGGACATGTCAAAGCTGACAAGAGCTGTTTCAACACTGAAAAAGGCGCAGATATTCGTCGATCCCACAGGCGGATTGACAATTTCGGAACTCAGGGCAAAAGCCAACCGTCTTAAAAAAATGAACAAGATTGAGTTGATAGTCATAGACTATCTTCAGCTTATGAAAGCCGGCTGGAAAGTCGACAGCAGGCAACAGGAAGTCGCCGAAATATCAAGCGGCATTAAAAAACTGGCCAAGGATTTACATGTCCCCGTGCTGGTGCTCGCGCAGCTCAACCGTGAAATTGAAAAGGGCACTTCCGCCAAAGCCCGCCCTAAGCTCAGCCATCTTAGAGAATCCGGTGCCATTGAACAGGATGCCGACATCGTGACATTTCTTCACAGGGACCGCGATGATCTCAAAGAAAATGAAAAAGAAATTAATAAAAACGGCGTGGATGCAGAACTTATAGTTGAAAAAAACAGAAACGGCAGAATAGGTATAGTTCATTTGACTTTCCGGCCAAAGACTATGTTGTTTACTCTTAACGCTAAACATCGTTATGGTGATGACGATAAACCGTCAGAACCTGAAGAACGCTAACTCTGAAACCGCTGGAAGACAGCAATGGAAAAAAAAAGCACAATAAAATTTATCACAGTCCTTGCGGCACTTATGCTTTTTGCCGTTTTTCCGGCATTTTCCGAAGAAATTGACAAAATCATTTTCGAGCAGGCTGAAGGATATACTTTCCCCGACCAGATGCTTTTCTTCAATATCCAGCTCAAATCCGGAGAAAATTTTGATGAAAAAATCCTCAACGAGGACATAAAACGCCTTTACTCGACGGGCTTCTTCTCGGATGTGGTCTCTGAAACCTCCAAAACAGCCGACGGCAAAATAAATATTATCTTCAAAACTACAGCAAAACCCCGCATTAAATCCATAATTTTCGAGGGAAATAAAAAGTTCAGTTCAGATAAGCTGATGAAAGAAATAACAATGGTAACAGATGTCCCCCTGAACGACGCTAAACTGAAGGAAAGCGCGGCAAAACTCCGTAAATTCTATCTTGCCGAAGGTTACAACGATGCCACTGTTATGCCGGAAGTAAGGGAATCCGAAAAGGGATACCTGAATGTCGTTTTCAAAATAGATGAACATCTGAAACTTAAAATAGACAATGTCATTTTTGAGGGAGCTACCGTTTATTCGGGTTGGAAACTCAGGCATACCATAGCCAATCAGTACTCGTATTTCAGCTGGCTGCTTGATGTCGGTCTCCTGAACAGAAACGAATTTCAGAATGACAAATTAAGGCTCCGCGAACTTTACTGGAATAAGGGTTATCTTGACTTCAAAGTCGAGAGCATTGATGTTGTCGAAGAAGCAGGCAACCCTGAATATGTGAATATAACGTTCAAGCTTTTTGAAGGCGAGCCCTATGTTGTAGGCTCTGTGAAAATCATAGGGAACAAGGAATTCACAGAAGATCAGATTTTGGAAATGCTGAGGCTCACAAGCGGCAATGTCTATGACAACAGAACGGAAAAAGGTGATGTGGAAGCAATAACCGACAGATATGCTTCACTCGGCTATGCGGACTTTAGCTGTCGCGTTGTAAGAATACCTGATTATAAAACGCATATAGTAAACATAGAATATCACATAAGGGAAGGCGTAATCTACACCGTCAACGATGTAAACATCTCCGGAAATAAAGTTACAAAGGACAAAATCATCCGCAGGGAACTCGCAATTCAGCCGGGCGACCCTGTGGACAAGAATCGTATTGAGGCAAGCAAATCGCGACTGATGGGCATGGGCTACTTTGAAGAAGTTGAAACCATGACCGTCAATTCAGGAGAACAGGGCAAAAAAGATATCAGCTTCAATGTCAAAGAAAAAAGTACGGCGCATTTCAAGGTCGGCGGCGGCTTTTCCGATACTGACAGCTTACTCGGCATGGTTGAATTGAGCCAGACTAATTTTGATATAACAGATCCCGAAAATTATTTTCAGGGCGGCGGGCAGCGCGTAAGAGCACAAGCCTTTATCGGATTAAAACGCTATGATTTCAATATCAATTTCATGGAGCCATGGCTCATGGATATGCCGTTGAAGCTGGATGTTAACGGATACCTGAACAATGTAATTTACGAATACTGGCAGGAGCAGCGGCTCGGCATCAAAGCTTCACTGGCTAAAAAATTCTTTGATGAATTTACAACCGTTACCGCAGGCTACCGCTTTGAAAACGTAAGAGTGCACAAAATGGAAAGCTGGATGCCTCAGGAACTGCTCGACGCTGAAAAATCAGAACTCGTTGGCGCATTGTCCCTGGGAATAGCGCGCGACACAAGAGACAGCCTGACAGACCCTACTTCCGGCTATCTCGTGAGCGCTCTCTCCGAACTCTCATCACAGGCCCTCGGCGGAGCTCATAACTATTACCGCCTTGAAGCCCGTGCCAGTCAATACTGCTCTCTGCTGGACAAGGCCCTGATATTCCACTTCGGCGGCAAAATCGGCACAGTTAGCGATTTTAACAGGAGTAAAGAGGTGCCTCTCTATGAACGTTATTTCCTTGGCGGCGGCGATTCCATCAGGGGGTTTCCGTGGAGAAACGTCTCCCCTACAGCCGATGCTGACGGTGAACAGGTGGCCGTAGGCGGACAGTCCATGCTGCTTCTTACCTCCGAAATGACACATCCCATCTGGGAATTCATCCGTGGCGCCGTATTTATTGACGCCGGTAACGCATGGAAAAATTCATACAGTTACGGTATAGGAGGAATTAATATCGGCGCCGGTTACGGGCTCAGAATTAAAATGCCCTACGTAAATGCTCCCGTAGCTATCGATTTGGCTTATCCCATTCTTAACAATCAGGACGGATACAAAAGCAAGTTCCGCGTCCACTTCAATATGGGCTTCTCCTGGTAAGTCATTGGGAAAGGCTTAGAAAATCTTTCTTTTTAAGGCCAAGCTCCAGGGCGGCAGAGTAAATATTATCAAAATTGCCTACATCAAGTATCCTGTGTGAATCGCTCCCTATCGAAATTTTCACGCCCTTCTCAATGGCCAGGCGAAATACATCAAGATATGACTTTCTTATCCTATCACCGTTTATCCTGCAGAAAAGCCCCTCATTGAGTTCCACCGCTACAGCACGGGTTTTGGCGGCGATAAACAGATTTTCCAGGTCTTTCAGTATGGGCCCGGTGAATTCCCGGACTATTCCATTCTGCATGATAATTCTGCACGGATGCGCGAGTATGTCAACAAGAGGGTTTTCGACAACCTTTTCCATTATTCCGAGCCATGAGGAATATATTTTTTTCTTATCCGCGGGACTCATGTTCAGAAGTTCATGCCATCCCTTGTCGAAACCGGGATAAGAATGAAATCCCGTCAATACAGGATATATGGAGCCCTTGTCGAAGTCCTCATATACAAGCCTGCCGGGATGCTTGAAATCAGGACATATTTCCATTCCCGCAAAAACCTTTATCCGCGGAGCGGCTTTCCTGATTTCCTTTTTTATGAGCTTCATATTTCCATCCGGCCCCAAGTGCCAGTCAAATGAATGCTCGGTCAAAGCTATTTCTTCCAGGCCTCTTGCCTCGGCATATCTTATGACATCAGACACTATCATATCCGGGTCCGAATGTCCCGAATAAACAGTATGTATATGATAATCGTGAAAAGGCAGTTTCATTTTTTATCATCACTGAAAAATGAGCATTAAACGGACAAGAGCTTCAATTCAAGTTCGTCGAAGAGGACAGAACCGCTGTTGCCGCTTGAGAAACATACAGCCATCATATCAACCGCGCCATCAGGAACTTTTGTTTTCACGGATATTTCCTTCCAGAATTCACTGCCCGTAAAGGATTCGCCCGCAATTTCCGCTACAGTATTATAATTCTTATCCTGAAAACGCAGGGAAATATAATTTTTCCCGCTCGCTGTCTGAACTCTTATTTTTGCTTTAAGCTCATAGGTTTCACCTGCTTGAACAGGAATGGCATAAGCTTTTGAAGTCCTCCACGAAGCACCTTTCTCCGATGTCCCGTAAAGGCGGACACAAGCGCCTTTTTCAGCCGAAACCCTGTCCCAGAGATGCATATCAAATGGGCATTTGAGGTCATTCCATTCCCTCACCCATCCGTCAGGCTGCATGTCCCCGTCTCCATCCTCGTCAAAAGACGGATTGAAAAGCAGGTTGCGGTTTTTCGCCGAAACAGGCCTCAGGGGAAGATTGTCCTTATGAATTTCATAAAGTGTATTCAATACGTCAGCGGCGGCCATCGCTGCGATTTTGGCGCATTCCACTGTTATCATTTCGGCTTCAGTTTTTTTCCCTTCTTCGACAAGGACAAGGCTTTTTTTTGCCAGGCCCTGAGCGTTCAAAGCAATCGCGTCGGCCAGTTTTCTGATTTCTCTCGTAGCTTCATCAGATTTTTTTCCCAATACTGCCGGTTTATATCCGCCGATGTTTATAAGGGAATGATTCGACAGCGCTTCCATTTCGTGATGAAGGTGATTGCGTCCTCCTGGAATTCCGATGGTATGCGGCGGCGGTGTCGCGTCTTCAATATAGTGAATGACAACACCCATAAAGCGTATGGCTTCAAAATAATTTCCTTTTCTGAATGCCTCATCAGCCCGCCTGAAATTCTTTTCGGCGGAGAAAGAACCGAATTCGCGTCTTTCATACATTTTGCGGCTGTGTTCATCAGGAGGCGGCATCTCTTTTCCGATTTCGGGGCCATGCCCGCAATACGCTCCCCTGCCCGTGAATTCATCAAAATCACAGTAAAACGAAGCGTTGATGTCCCGCCTGTCATCAGGCAGACGGGCTTGTCCGTCTTTGCCTTTACAAGATGTCCCGTAAACACACCAGTTGAAATCCGGATAATTGCAATACGTCTTTATCAGTCTAGCCGCCTCACTTCCAAGGAAGCCGATTAGCGCCGGAGAAAGCACCGACAGGGCCGCCGCAGTTATGGAAGAGTGTTCCGGCCCTCCCCAGGCAAACGCAGTAAATGAAAATCCAAAAAGAAAACTTACAATATAAAACTTTGCTTTCATTTTTTTATTTTTCCTTTTCAATATGAAAAAGCGGATACATTATTCAAGTTTGAATTCAGGGTATGTTGATGGGTTGCGGGGTTGCATTTCAGGACTTATCAGAGAAGACTCCGTAGTCCCGTCAATGTTTACGTATTGACGCATAATGCCTATTTTCCAGAACTGTCCGGTCTTCGGCAGGCTTTGAACACCGATTGACGCAAAGGGGATGCTTGTGGTACATGTCCATGAGCCGTCCCGCAAAGATGCTTCAGCGTGCCATTCGGAATTTATCTTTTCAGTTTTCCTCTCACTGGTGCGGAACTGGAGCGTTCTTCCCATAGCGTCACACGCGAATTGATAAAAAGATTTTCCGTCTGGAGAAATAAAAATCTCAACAACGTTTTCCTCGTTTCCTTTGCTCCAAAAATCCGTGTTGTTCTTTGTATTTCTTCCGGTAAGAGGCTTTCTTCCCGGCATATCTGCCATATTAATTCTGATGTAGATATTTTTCTCATCATACATTACTTGAACTTTTGACTGGTAAAAAGAACTTTGGGCAGGCGTTGAAGATAATACGGTAAAATCGCTGTAAACCGGACAGCTGTCCCATGAAGCGATCCCCTTTTTTAATGCTGTATATTTCTTTTTTTTTAATTCTTCCAGCTTCTTTTCAGGGATAAGGAGAGAACTTTTCATATTAGAGACTTTGTTTTCCAGTTCCTTGTACTTGCTTTCCAGTTTACTGAAAGCTTCAAGCATGTTTTCATACATTGCTTTTTTTTGTATTGTCGGGATTAGACAGAGGTGTTTTCCTTTTATCCTGGCAATTGCTTTTTTTATTCCCTCGTCAGCCGTTTTCAATACTTTTGCGGCCTCTTTCAAGGCTTTTCCGGCTTTTTCCTTTTCTCCATTTACTATGTATTTTTCCACTTCAAGAAACGGAACCCATACAGCGGACTTATAATACCAGTAATTCGCGAAAAGGTAAAGCATTGTTCCGTATTTATACGAGAAAGGGTCCAGCTTTTTATTGCTGTAATTATCAAGCCAGTTTTCAATTGGAGGAATAGCCTTTCCAAGTTTTTCATTCTGTCTTTTCATTTCTTTTTCAGGATTTTCTAAAAACATCTGTGTTCCACTGGAAAAAGTATTGTTCCCCGAAATTTCCAGTACTTTGGCAGATTTTTTATTCAATTCCTTCTGAAAATCAGTTGGATTTTCAATAAAATCCGGCACTATTCCGGCCTGAAAAAGTAAATCAAAATTTTTGCCTGCGTCTGCTCCCCAATATGCCCGGCATGTCCTGGGAACAATCCTTTCAAACACTACTTTCGGTTCAGTCAAATCCTTACTGAAATCAGATTCCTTAAAATAACCAGAGCCTTCCTGATTAACATTCCAGGAATATTCCGCGTTTAAAAGCATTTTGGCAGGTGGCTCTGTCCCATGAATAAATGCTTCGTAAATTGAAGGGTAAAAATATATATTGTCATAGCCTTCGAAATAAAAAGTCTTTATATATCGCGGACGGCTGTTGATGATGTTATATCCACCCGTCTCAAAATAAATGAGCATGGGGTGTTTCGTGGCATTAAGCCAGCGTTCAACACTTTTCCTGTCTGTTTCTCTGAGGCAGGTATATATGTTTTTTGGTACTTTCTCTGAAAATGTTTTAAAATATTTATTTATGAACTGTTTTTCTTTTTCAGCGTAAGCGCCGCTTATATCGGGTATTATATTCTGGGGAAACTTATCATCCAGCACCATGGCTGTATATGGATACGTTACATATACGATTTGAGTATCCGGAGCTTCCTCTTTAAATACTTTTTGAATCAGGGAAATCACATGAAAGTCGGCAAGGCCGTAATCGTCACCGTAATTTTTCTTATCAAGCGCGTCCCGCATTTTCCACTGCGCATAATTTAACGAAGTCAAACCGGTATCCGCGGTATGAAACCAGCAGAATTTTGCATTGCTGTCCTTACACAGTTTTGCGAATTCACGATATTGAGTTTCGAGCAAATCATCTCTGCTCCAAGTCAGGTAATATTTCTTGCGGTACAAATTCTTCAAATCCCCATATTTTTCAGGATTTTCCTCTTTTTCCTGAACGGTACAGGCGGCAATTGAAGGCTTTGGATAAAAGGTAAATGCATATATGCCTCTCTCATTCGCATAAGATTTAAATACACCTGTCATTTTTTCCTTAAGCCATTCAGGGATTATCTTGACTACATTTATTTTATATTTAAGGCACCAGTCAATATACTCTTTAACGCTGGCCTCATCTCCCGGATATGGAGCATTCGCAAACTCATACGCCCTCTGCGACTGCGTCAGAAAATGTGTCAGACTTGCTATATAACGCCATTTAAAGTCAGGCCAGTCTTTCACGAAAACCGGAGGGACAGCAAGCTTATCTCCATTTTTCCCGAATAACTGCATCAATGTTATACAGCCATACAAAGTTCCCTGCGGTGATGTTCCGGCTATAACGAACAAGGGTATTTCATTATCACGTTTTACATAATCAATTATGTAGCCCTGCGGATTGTCTGAAATGGATTTCAGTTCATCTTTTCCGTTTACATATCCCCAGACGGATTTGCTCAGGGTATTTTCCCCGGGAGCGCCTATTACAATCAGCGCTTTCTCATTTCCTTTTTTATATTCTTTATCAGAGACAACAGCTATGCTTTTATTGCCGAAGCCCATTTTCAAAAGATGTTTATTTATTTCTTCCGCGCCAATTTTTGTTTTTGAGGAGGCGATGCCGTAAACTATTTTTATTTCATTTAGGCCAAACTCCAATCTTTTTGCGTTTTCAGCGGCATTAACTACTTTAGGCTGCGGCACAATGTTAAGCGCGAAACTTTCCCTCGCATCAACCATCTTAGCTCCGGCGGAGTAGCATCCGTAGAGAATGAAAATACTCGTTGATAATACCAACAGTCTTAATAATACTCTTTTCTTCCGCATTTTTTTATTCCTCTCTCTTTTCTATTTTATGTTTTACAGCTTCCACAGTTCCATTTTTATTTTCCGATATATAGAAAAATCCCTTCAAATCATCATTTCCATTAAACGGGAAAAAACAGATGGTTTCGGCATCAACTCCATATTTTGAAGACGCCTGAAAAGCTTTTGAATACCTGACGTTTTTCGATATCCTGAACATTGCCATATCTGCATTGGCAGTTCTCAAAGTATCAATCTTGGTATTTCTCTTGCATAGGCCGATATAGATGTCCCGCTTCAAGTTATCTGAAACGCCTACTTCATCCTTAAGGGTTTTCACAGGGCTGCCGTCAACGAAAAGCGTGAGATTATATGTCTGCCCTCCGGTATTCTCCCATGTAACGGCTATATGATGCCAGGATTTTTCGCTCAAGACCGGTCCGCAGAGATACACCGCCTTATGGTCAAGCCCTGTTACCTGAAAATAAATCTTATTACCTTTATTGCCGCAATATATAGACATCGAATTACTGTTGCTGGCGTTACCCCAGAAAAAGAAACCGGACAATTCCCCATTCTCTTTGTTATTAGCGATGGGTCTTACCCAGAATTCAATTGTTCCCTGCCTGATATCAAGGTGATCATAAATATTTTCCCCGTTAAAACTGCCGAACGGCATTGTCAGATATTTTGAAGATAAGTCCATTCCGCCGCCGGGTATTTCTTCCGCCATCAGAAAGAAAGAAAAAACAAGGAGGCCCAAAAAGATAATCTTCATTTTTACGAATGTTTTTACACACATGATTCCACCGGTTTCTTCCTTTTATAAAATTATTTTTACCAATACGAGATACAGCTACGCTGCCCCCAAAAAATATTTCTGTACCAAACAGGGTCTATTTCCTCATGAGGAACATCTTTCATTTTCTTGTATTCTCCATGTCCATCACAGAAAACAACACTCATACCATTGTTATGTTTATACTTCTCAAGAGCTCCGGCGACACCGGAGAAATTAGCTTGATTTAAAGGATCTTTATCCCCGTAAAAAGATATTCTGCTGAGACTTGCCGGTATCGCGGAAAACTTTCCCCATTTATCACTTGCAAGGGGTGGAGTCCATATCAGGTAATTAGTCATTCCGTAATGAGTCCCCTTCCATGTGTTCCATTCACTGGCCCCGCCGGAGGTTTTATTTTTCTCGCTCGGGCATACCAGCAGTCCGCTGGGCGGTACGGAATCCAGTTTTCCCGCACTGCTGAGACGCGGAACTTTAATATACTCATAGTTCACTAACAGTGACTGCCAGTAATTATTAATGCTGTCATAATAACATGGAGGGTACCATTCATTGGAATCGTTAATATAACTTGTCGTGGCAAGATAGATTTGTTTTAAGTTGCCCAGACAGATTGTCTGCCTGGTTTTGTCCCTTGCTTTTGAAAGTGCCGGAAGCAACATCCCGGCAAGAACAGCTATAATCGCTATCACAATGAGGAGCTCAATGAGTGTAAAGTATATTTTCTTTCTAATTTCTGCCATATTTCCGACTCCACTTTTGTTCAAAGTTTCTTTTAAATTCAGGTTAACCTTTTTAACATATACCTTTAACTGACTATTTAAACTCAACCGGCCAAAAACTCCAAGGATCATGGTATTTGCCTTTCAACAATAAAGCATAACAGCTCAATTCACCTTTACCGCCAGTCATCCGATTTCGGCATAGGTTCATGAAAATTCTCCGCCCCGGCTGTGGTGAAGCCATTCCCAATGCTGAAAATGGAATTGCTAGATTCAAAATCCATGTGTTCTTCTCTTTACTGGTTGTAATATCCAGTTCAGGGTTCCAGTCCTTGTATTGCTCATGTAAATAATTGAAACGGTGATGAACATGCTTAGCATCATAAACAGTGCCGATAGCATTAATCACAATATGGTAATAAGTAAAATCTCCAGAAGCGTTTTCCTGATCGGGCATGATAAAAATCTCTATAGAATCATCCTGAAAAACATTACTATCCCTATTGTTTCTCTGAGTCACCAGCCTTTCCAGGCACGGTTCCCGGCAAAGAACTTTCAAATATAATTTGTTTGGATCATAAGTAAGCCATGCTTCAGTTGCTTCAATGCTTTTCACGTTCTTACTGAGAGGAATGAAATCCTTCAACGCATTTTCATTTGTCGGAACGAAACCTTTCTGAGGATAAATAATTGCCGGATAAGGACGCTGTTTAAGATTGTCGATAATACGCTGTAAATCCTTGCGATATTTGCCTGTATCGCTCCTCATGGCGGTAGCGAGTTTTGGCTCAAGAATCTTCAGTTTAGGATCGAAAGTATTTAACTGATCCATGGTTTTTTCAAGAAATGCCAGCCGTGTTTCACGGTTCTCAGTTGGAAATTTATAGTCGTCAATTTTCAGTGAAAATTCGCTGTATTCTTTCAGCAATTCCGCCGCTTCTGCACTACCAGCCACATAAGCTATCGCGGTTTTATAACTTTTTTCAGCATTATAACGCTGCGGCGACCACATATAGTCAGCCGCATTCAGCCAGGAAATTTTCGAAGCATCCTCCTGCTTGGGAGTAGCCGGAAGAAAAATATAACCTGTGATATTTTCATCGCTTAATTCCCTGGCACGGTCAATTGGGGCCGGAAATGCGGGAAGGTCCCCGGTTGTATAATAGTTGTCCCAGATGAACGGCTTGCGTCCGGCGATTGCCGGAGTTTTTTTCACACCATCATAAGTATAAAGACACACTACCCATGTTTTAATGTCCTGAGAAAGTTTCCCTAGAGTTTTCAGATATTGCATATCTTTTTCAGGAATGTTTACATAAGAACCATAAACATAAGGCAAGACCATAAAATTAAGTTCCGGACATTTCTTTTTCAATCGATCATAAACGTTCTGGACAAAATATAGATGCGCCGCACCGAAATCATCGCCGAACTTTTTAATGTCTGCTTCACAAATTACTTTATTCTGTTCAATATTCTGCAGATCATCAAAACTTATACCCAGATTGCGCACGCCAACTTTATACAATGCTTCCATTTTGCCAACCAGAATATTTATATCCTCATCGGAGGAATAACAGGTAGGCGGCAGGCCGCGCGGCGCAAATGAAATATACACTTCAATGAAATTTCTGCGGCACAGTTCAAGATATTCCCGCAGCATTTCAAGCTCCTGGGACGTAAAAGGTTCTCTCCAGAATGTTTTTTTCGTTTTCTGATCGCATCCCAGTTTCAGATTGAGAAATGAACCCTGATGGTATACTAGATTCATTTTCATCTGTCTTATCCGTTCTATTGCTTCTTTGCGCTGAGAAAACCATTGCAGTCCAACGATTGCCCCGCGCCGTGACAGTGTGGGTTTATCAACTATATTTACCGCACGCAATTCCTTTCCTTTTCCAGCTTTCAACAACTGCCTGAGAGTCTGAATGCCGTAGAAACGTCCCTGTTCAGTATTGGCGCCAATACAAACAATCTTTTTGCCCCCTTTTATCATCTCTCCGCCAACACTGCTTTCCTCTTTACGTCCAATTTCCTTTACTGAAAGAAAATAGCCTTGTTCACCTAATTCGTTCCAAGTACGACCTCTAAAATCCTTTTCAAAAATACCCGCGAGGTCCTTATCCTGTTTATCTCCTGTCAGGATCAACAACGCAGTTGCATCATAGCTCTTATCTTTCTGCATTTTATCAGCAGCAAGATTATATTCTTTCAGGACATCTAACAACGCCAGATTGGCGCGACTGTCGCCATTCGGAGTTTCAAAAAAAACTTTTTCAACCGAAAAACTGTATGAAGCGAATTTAATCTGCCAGGGTTCCGGAATTAGAATAGGACAATCCATCGGCAAGGCTGACATTGAATTCCTCCGTTCAGTTACTTTCCTGGCTGATTCTCCATCAACAGTTACCATAACGTCGTCAAACCAAGCCTCCCCTGTACAGTTTGTCAAAGAACAAGCTATCTGCATAAATGCAGCGCCGGAAGGAACAGTAAGCGACTGCTTGAAAATTCTCCAGTCCAAAGTACCATCCAGACAAACAAGATCATGATGCTTAATACGTTTTCTGTCCTTATCAAAAAAGTGGACCGTAAATCTCGTTTTATGGTATGAGCCTGGCGATTTGACGTCCTTTAGTTTTATACATACAGAACATTCAAGTTTTGTTCCTTCCGGCGGTAATGGCAGCATTTCACTGCTGGCGCTTATCGCACCGGTTTTAGTGGAGTCAGATTTCTCATTTATACTTTCAGAGCGCAAATGAAGTGAATTTTTACCGGAATATACTGTTCCCGTTGTAATTTCCGCTTTGCCTTTGGGTAAACTGCAGCCAAACGACCATGATACTGCATTATTTTTAGAGTCAAGCTCTTCAAATCCGCCGTTTAGCATCATATTTTTATCTTTTACGTCCGCGCCTTCAAGGGAAAACAGCATTCCAGATAATATTCCGACAAGCGACATCATTAACCATTTATTGCGTCCTGTACGCATAATAATATTCCTTTTCTGTTAAACTTTTTTGAAGACTATGGATTATTATTGAATAGAGTAGCTATATTCGTCAACAAATCATTTTTCTTGTAATAATTGATATGCCCGTCGGCAAAAAGCATATTCAATCCTCCACTATGGCGGTAAACTACACGACCTGCTACCGTCTCATCTAAATAATTCATATCGCCATAAAAGCTACGGCATTGATAATCCAGTAATATTCCACGGTAGGAAGGGCGTTGCACCACAAGTCTTTTTTTCAATTTAACTCCCATTTCAAGAGCATAAAACCAATGTTGGCTGTAATATGTTTCGGCAGGGGTCGCAGATGGACATGGAAAATAATAATCCACATTGCTTCCAGATACTAAACCGGGTTTAAGATAGGTACCAAGAAATTTAAAATCCTGCCAATACCCAGTGCCGCCGGAACTTATCGGATAGTTATCAGGGTAATAATCAGCATAATCATCGGCATATAAGTTAAACGCCAGTCCAAATTGTTTTTCATTATTAGCGCATTTGATTTCCTTGGCTTTTTCCCGAACATGCTTCAAGGCCGGAAGCAGCATACTTGCCAATATCGCTATAACAGATATCACAATGAGAAGCTCCAAGAGAGTAAAATATACTTTTCCAGAAATAGAAGCATTTCTATTATTTAGCATTTTACCAACTCCATTTTTTCCACAGTTTTTCAGTTCAAGTTGAACTTTTCAACAGATACCTTCAACTGACTATTTAAACTCAACCGGTCAAAAACACCAAGAATCAATCATAATTACATTTCAGAAATAGAAATCACAGAAAAGTCATGCGCCTCCACTGAAATATTACTCAAGATTCCATCTTTCAGACTTAGAGGTTTACTTGCTTCAAAATTTCTACCGATTACAGATTTAGACATATTAAGTTCAGACAAGTTAAGCTTTATATTTCCAGTCCATTTTTTCTTTGAAACATTAGCCATACAAAGGAGTATTCTGCCTTTTTTCCTGTATAAAGATATCTTTATTTCATCCGAATCAGCTGAAACGTATTTCTGATTGTTCCAATAAGGCAGAAATTCGGCATTCCAGTGCCCAAAAGAGTCAAGATTAATATAGTAAGACTGTATCTCATCAAGAAGTACCCGTTCCTGAGGCAAAATATCATGTATCAGGGTCATCGCCAAATAGGACCTGAATTTCTTTATAAAAGCAGGATTATCAGCAATTCCTTTCGCTCCATATCCGCCAAAAATGCGTTTAGCTTCGCATAGAAGGATTGGAATATTGCCTACTTGCCGCCCCGTATATTCGGCACGCCAGACATCAAGAGGAACAGTATCTATATAATCCCCTTCATATTTAGGTAAATCAGAACAAAGATGCTCTCCCTCAAATATTATATCAAAGAAACCTGTTTCTGAAATAAAACGTGTGGATGAAACATGACCAAAGAATATATTATCAGCACCTCTCTTTTTAAGCATTTTATAGAGCCTCTTGAAAAAATCCCTGTTTCCCCATATAGGAGCTGAATAACACAATTTGCCATTTTCATAGTAGCCGCATCCATGCAAAGTGTTTCTACATCCACAAGGAAATGCACCATCAAAATAAAGTCCTTTTAGTTCCGGAAACTTATCAAGTGTATTACGCATTTCCTCTATCATGAAGTTTCTGTAATCAGTCGAAGGACAAGCATTAAAAACATGAAATACACCTCTGTTCCACTGTTCCTCTTTAATACTTGGGACACGACCAGTAGGTGGCTCATTATACCATTTCTGGAAATAGTATTTATTGGAAGGAACATTTAAATTGCCTACGCGGGGCATATAAAAAAGAGCAATTTTCTCAGCCGGTTTTTCCACCGCAGCAGCCAATATGGGTTTTGACGCAATATTTTCTGATGCTATTTCATAGAGTTGCCTTATTCTGACAGGATTTATTATAACAGGCCAATCCGACCATGCCGACAAACGATCTAATGGATCTTTTTGACGCAATATTTCCGCTCTTTTTTCAGGAGGAGGAGGTTTTCCGTTGGCTCCCCAGCCAATAATTTTAATGTTCTGACCGTAATAGCTGGCATTGCAGGAATCGGTAGTTCCAATCGACCGCTGCAATCTCCAGTCTGAAGGCCTTGGCCTCACGGGAGTCGCCTGTAATCCAAACGTAAATTTCAGGGGAGCTTTAAAAGTTGACGGAGTGTCACAATAATTTATTCTCAGATATGCAGTATCATTTTTGCGGATTATTTCTATGGCCTTATTGTTATCTGCAAGCTGCCAGTCTTTTTTTGACTCAGCAAACCAGGAAAACCCCTTATCATCATCCCCCACCCATACTTCCGGGCAAAAGCTGTAATTGAAATAGTCAGCTACTTTACCTATTCTGTCCTGCCATTGCCAACACATTCTTTTTGAATTTTCATCGGCAATAGAGAAAAATTTATATTTAACAAAAGAAGATTTCAGAGGAATATTCAAATAAAGTTTGTTGAGCTTAGTTTGTTCACCAACAAATAATTCAGCATCAACCCTAAGCATACCATCAAATTCCAAGGTCATTGTATTTTTACATTTTATATTGCCAAGCATTCCCGATGCCTCTATAACTCCGGCATCACATTTTCGGGAAATATATTTCATTTCGCCCTGCTTCCAATGTAATTCTTTGCCCTCCGCGTCCACTGCTATAAATTCAACAGGCCCGTTCAATATCACTTCCGAATTAATAAGAACCTGTTTAAGAAACATCGCGCCGGACAAATCATAACGCCTGTTCCAGCAAGAAATACTATATGCGTCATATTGAATATCTGTAAACGGAGGAGGAACCCATTCATCCTCTCCTATTTTGTTATTAAGAGAAGCCAGATCTTCCATTTTCTGAAAAGCTCTTTCGGATACTTTGACAAGCTCTCCATTAGGTGATAACAGAGAAACTTTCATCTTCATTTTCTTCATGTTGGGAAGTATATCAAGAGGAATAAATAACTGTTCATAGTTGTCATTTTTAATATCAATGTCTTTCTGAAAGTATATTTTCCCCTTTTCGTTCTCAAGTAAAACACTCATTTTACCCTTCTTGCATTCCGTCCCGATATTATCAGTATCAATTTCAACGAGTACCCTTTTTTTATCTCTTTCAACCAAGTAGTCAAAACTGAAATCAGAATAACTCAAACTGAAAGGTATGGTATGATTGAAGAACGTTCCATTATTTAAATCAATCGATAAATTGTAAATACTCCCATTGTTTTTGGGATCAACATGCATAACTTTATCTATAGTGAATTCATATTTTCCCGATTTATTTTTTTTCAGCGTTCCCTTGTCTTCAAAAAGAGTTTTTCCTGAATCAAATATTTTCCATGAGTAATCAAGTTTATCTTTATTATCGCCATGAGATATATTTACCCTGGCTTTGATTTCTCCTGAATATAGATTACCATATTTTACATTTATTCTCTCATTAGCTCCGCCGAAAACAAGCTTAGGATATTTTCCGGTATTCTCAAAATGATGATATCCGGCAAAAGAACTCGGGACAGAATCCTTTATTTCCCAGTCAATTCCCCCATATGCGGTAGGCTCCTGATAAGTCCTTGCAATTGAAAAACCAATAGCATCCCCAACTTGAGGATTCGAAAGACCTATATTTTTCAGAGGCAAAGCTATTTCCAGTATCCATCTTTTTGTTTTGCCTTCTCCTGTAAATGAACTTTTCGCGTTAATTCCGGAATCCCAATTTTCATAATCCTTTCCCCCGGTTTTTGAAAATATTTTCAATCCGTTTGAATAATCTTTGGAATTTATACCAACCTGATAATAAAGTTTTTCTCCTCTTACCGGAACAATATATAGCTCCACAACGTCATCTTTCCATATCACTCCGTCTTTCTTATTTGCATCAGCCTTTAAAGCTCCGTCAAAAGTTTCCGAGTCAACTTTCATATATATTTTTTTTTCATCATAGCAAAGAGAAACACGTGACTGTTTTTTAGAAAGAAGCATATTTTTATTTAGAAAAGCCTCTCCAATTTGAGTGGTATTTTCCCATTCGTTCTCTGATAAACTTCCATCAATTTTCGGCGGAGCCTGTATTCGTGGTATTGTAACTGTTTCTGCTTTATCAGTATTACCTGACTCCGAATAATATTTCCATATTTCCGCATCACTGAGACATGTTTTATAAATAGAAAATTCATCCATGATATATTTTCCGGCAGATTGTGAAATTACGGACCCTATATAGATAATATTTCCCAGTTTTTCAGGAAAATTTTTCCTGGGAAAAGGTTTAGCAGAGATTATTTTATTCCCATTGATATAAATGCCAAGTATTTTGGCATCGGTTCTGTCGTGCTTAATATTCTTCCATGTTACGGTAATCAATGACCATTTATTTATTGAAAGTTTATTGCCGGCTATTAAAGAAATATTATCTTTTGTTTTTGCTCCCTCGGGAAGAAAACACTTTGCCTGCACCCTTTCCTGATTAATGTCATTTTCCCTGTAATATGACCAGATGGAAAAACACGGTAATTTATTACTGTATGCGGTTGAGAAAAAAGTACATTCAGAAGGTCTGTATGATTTCTGACTGTTATACTCCAATGGCTTTACCCAGAATTGAACAGTCCCCTCCTCAGCTTCTATGAGTCCAGGCCCTGAAAATTTCAACCACAGATCAGGAGTGAAAAGCATTGCTTTTCCCTGCCGTCCATCAACGTATTGAATATTTCCATTAACTTCAGGTTTTATTTTCCCGTTTTGAGTTTGCGCTTCAACTGTTTTATCAAATGAAAGAGAAAACAAAACATTTTTATTTAAAACATCATCATTCTGCTCTTTGGCATAAATTTTGAAAGAGAAAATAAAAAATAAAGCTATAAGCAGACAGACCAGTTTTTTATACATGACAAGCTCCCTAGTTGTTTATTCACCGCTATATAATTTTTCTACCTGTGAAGCGTCCAGCGCAGTATCGTATATCTTCAATTCATCAATTAAGAAAATGCCGTTGGAACGGGCATTTCCTTTTCCTATAAAAATAAACTTTCCGAAACTGTCAGACCATTTTTCCGGCAAAGGAAGCTCCGCCACAAGTTTGCCATTCCGGTATAAACGACATTTCCCAATGTTTTTACCGTCCTTCTCAGTTTTTCCCCACGAAAACGCTATATGCGTCCATTGCCTGCTTATAACAGATAGAGGAGCAAGGAGATTAAATGTCTTATTATTCTCAAGTGCAAGATTGGCATTCAAATCGGAAAGTCCTTCATATGTCCTTACCGGATAGGGATTCCTGATAACAGGAAATCCTGAAAATATTGTGAGCTTATCTTTATAAGATACTTGTCTTAGTATACCGTCAGAGAGTTTATTCTCAATGGTTTCCATGTCTCCGGCGGAGAAAAAATCACATTGCGGTATTCCCTGATTCTGAGAATAAATTAAAGGTTTTACCCACATTTCAATAGTTCCATGTTGTGGATTTATGTTGTTTTCAGTTTCATACCTGAGAAGATTGAGATAATTAATTTTGACGGCCTTACCATAAATGCTCTCAACGAAAGTAAATGCTTCATCATTACAGGTGGCTTTACCGTTTCCCCTACTGAAATCGGCATCAAGCCCCTTATTGAAAGAAACATGAAAAAGCAGTTTTTTATCATCCGCGCCAGCATGAGATAATAGTATTACTGTCAGATAAATTAATAGAAAAGCTAAACGTTTCACAATACCTCCATTTCAATAATTTCCTATTTCCTTTTGGATAAACGTTGAAGGGGTCCATGCCTGTGTAACAGGAGTTTTTGTAGCCTTGAAAGATACATGACCATCAACAAAACTGATATTTACGCCATCTGGATGCGGCATCCAATAGTCTTGAGGCAGACATGTAATACAGCCCCAATAGTCAAGCATAAGCCAACTTTGAGACGGATTGAAGGAAAGGGATGCTTTCATCTGAGTAAGTCCTGCGCCTGGTTCATTGTCCACCGTATAATTACACCACCTGAACCAGTAATTATTTCTTCTTATTGCAAAATTCCATCCGTATGTTCCTGTACCTTCAATACCATTATAGGAAAATTCACCGCGCCTGTTAGCAGGATTTCTCCTGAAATTTACAGGACTGGGACAATAAAAGGTGTGGGCGTTTTTGATATAATCCGGAAACAGGAGCATAAGTCCGCATGGAAGATATGGTACCGGATTTTGGTTTAACTGAAAACCGTAATCATATCTGCTCGGTAACTGGGTATTATCAGAATCATACATTATCAATCCTGTCGCCAGCTGTTTTAAATTGTTGGCACAATTATTTCTGTATGCATAAGCTCTTGTTCTGCCAAGCGCTGGAAGTAATAAGCTTGCAAGAATAAGTATGATAGAAACAACTGTCAGGAGCTCAATGAGTGTAAAGTATATTTTCTTTCTCATCTCCAGCTCCATATAAGTTATACGTATAAGTTTTACTTTATTCAAGCATAATGATATTATAATCAGACTCGTTACTAAATGCAAGCAATTTTAATAAAATCCGGATATTTTTGTAAAAAAAAGCTCATATTTAATTTAAGGTTATTGACAAAAACACTTTTATCCGTTAAAATATACTCAAAATATATAACTTATACCCATAAGATACAAATATGAACAACAGGCACAATACGGCACAACACAGGCGGATTACTGAAATAATCAAGCGCCGAATCATAAAAGGCACATACACGGCGGATGAAAAAATGCCTTCCGAAAATGACCTGGTTAAGGAGTTCAAAGTCAGCAAGCATACGCTTCTCAAGGCCTTGAACGCACTGATAAATCAGGGTTTCATCATCAGGAGACAGGGTAGCGGCACATTCGTGGCGCCTTCATTAAGCGCACGCAAAAATAAAAAAATCGCCGTGATCGTTTATCATTCCGACAATCCTTATTATTCAAAAATAATCAGGGGCATCGAGAATTACGCTTCAGAAAAAGATTACGGAATTATCCTCTGTAACAGCAGAGGCAGTGCTGAAAAAGAAAACGAATACATAAGAAGATTCGCCGACGAAGTTGACGGCTTCATAATTTCGCCGGCGGAAGTAAATTCCGAATATTCAGTTGGCATTAAGAATATTTTTGAAAGCGAAGTACCCCTTGTCCTTGTTTCAAATACCATCATTAATCAATTGACCGCTCAGACAAATTATGTAATCCCTGATGACTGCACAGGCGGTTTTTTCGCCGGAAAACACCTTGCGGAATGCGGTTATAAAAAAATCACAATGCTCATCTGCAAAGAAAATATTGAAAAGGAAACAGTCAGGGAAAGACTGAAAGGTTTCAAACTGGCGCTTCTCCAGTTTGGGATATCTTTCGACAATTCCATGATTCTTGAAGTATCAAATGAAGACCCTGACAACGGCTATATGCTGGACGGTTACAAGGCGGCGCCCGAAATCGCGCGTTTATCCAAGGATGAACCTTGCGGGATATTCGCAATCGGCGACTCAATGGCGATAGGGCTTTTGAAGGGACTGAGAGAACTTGGAATAAATGTACCGGGACAAATCGGAATATGCGGTTTTGACGATATAGAACTCGCGTCACAATGGGGCGTGGAACTTACTACAATAGCTCAGGACACTATAAGCATCGGAGAAAAATCAGCTGAAATAATCACTGAAATTCTCGCGCATCCGGCTGAGAATATTCCGCAACAGCACATAATAGTCCCCGTGGGATTGAAAGCACGTAAAACTACAGGCAATCTGAAAAACATTTTTAAATAAAAGGTATTCACAAGTGAATAAACAATTGAAAAATATCAAACTTTCACTCGAAGAAAAAGCGGCACAGATATTAATCTCGTTCCGTTTCGGCAAAAAGGAAATCTCGGATTACTGCGTCAAAAAAGGCTGGGGAGGTCTCCATCTCAGCATCTGGGATTACAAGGGCATTGAAGAGTCCAGAGTGATGATTGAGGAGTTTCGCGCCAAATCAAAAGTGCCGCCTTTCATAACGTCAGATACGGAATGCGGATTCGGAATGGTCATGCTCCAGGAAGCTACCGAGTTTACTACCTCGATAGGGCTCGCGGCAAGCGGAGATCCCGCGCTTGCATATCAGGCGGCGGCCGCGACCGCAAAGGAGGCAAAATACGTTGGCCTCTCATGGTCATATTCGCCCGTCGTTGATATCAATACCAATCCTTTAAATCCGTCCACTAACATACGTTCTTACGGCATCGACCCGGAAATTGTCAGCAAATTCGCTCTCATGACCATAAAGGGTTATCAGGAAAACGGCCTGATAGCGACCGCAAAACATTTTCCCGGACAGGGACACTCGTGCATGAACTCTCACTTCAGCGCCGAAATAATCAGGCGCTCAAGAGAGGAAATGGAAAACTGTGAACTCGTGTCCTTCGAAAACAGCATCAGGGCGGGCGTCGAAACCATAATGACAAATCACGCCGTTTATCCGTCATACGACAAAGAAAACCTCGTTACATTCTCACATGAAATCGTAAGCAGTCTCCTCAAAAACAAACTCGGTTTCAAGGGCATTATTATAACAGACTGCCTTGAAATGGGCCCCATTAAAAAAGCCTTTTCCGTGGAAGACTCCGTAGTAAAAGCAATTCTTGCCGGACATGACATAGTCCTGACTGAAAACGATTATGAAAAATCCCTTTTCGCAGTCATGAACGGGCTTAAAAAAGATAAAATCAGGGAAAGCATCTTGGACGAGAGAATAGAAAAAATTCTGAACCTGAAATTCAAATACGGCCTCTTCAATCCGCTTCCGGATAAAAACAGAATGCCGGATTTGAAGGAACATGAGGAACTGGCAAAAAAAATCGCGAGAGCAAGCATCAGAATTGAAAAAAACGACAGGGGAATTCTTCCTTTAAGAAAAATAAAAGATTCTGTCAAACCCCTTATGTTGCTGTTACCGGAAAAAACGGAAAAAATGGATATAGGGGTTCATCACAGGGAAAATAAGATTGAGGAGATTCTGAAGGCACAGCACAAAAACACTGAAGTCCTGAATGTCCCTTATGAACTGAATTCAGTCAGCAGGGAAAGCATCCTGAATTCCGTCAGGGAAGCTTCGGCTGTAATATTCGATACGTCTTTCAAGCTCAGTTCAGGACAGATAGGGACTCTGAACAGTTCACAGATTGAATTACTGAAAGAGATAAAGAAAACAAACCCCTCGCTCGTAATTATCGCTGTTAATCCGTTTGCGCTTTACCAACTGCCTTTTGCCGACACTATTGTTTTTTCGTACAGCAGCAATGAATTTGTGCTGCAGGCTTTATTCGAAACAATCTTCGGCAAAATATCTGGAGAGGGTAAACTGCCCGCTTCCAATGACGCGGATTTTTATAATATGATGAGAACAATATAAACAGAAAGTTTTTTTTATGAAGAAACAGCGCGCGTTTATTCTGATACTGGACATGCTGGCCGGACATTGGGTCAAGGACAGCATAGCTCCCGCGACAAAGCTTCCTCCGGTAAATGTTCTGGACTATTCAGAAGCCGGATTACTCCCGGCGTTCAAGGACACCATTGATAAAGGCGTTTTCGTGCACGCATGGAATAAGGGGACATGCAATACCCCGCACGGTCAGAAATATCTGGCCTCGGGAACATATAAAAGTAAATCGGTGCCCGGAGTTGACCCCTATTGGAAAATGCTTGAAGGCGCGGATTGCGAAACAATACTTTCAGCATGCAAGAAAAGTTTTCCGGAAGGCAAAGTCGCCGGTTTCGGTTCCGACGCATGGATGCAGAGCGGCTGGTGGAAAGCTCCCGACTGCACAATGGGATGGGGCTCATATTATTCAGACCTCCTCACTTCTCAACACTGTTTCAAATGGATGCTGGAAAATCCCGACTGGAATATGGCATTGCTTTATCTGGCGCAATATGACAAGACCGGCAACTGTCCGCTTTATAAAAAAGACGCGAAATACACAGAAGACAAACACCACTCCATAATTGAACTGGACAAATATTTATGGCTCGTCAAAAAATTCCTTCAGGAAAAAGGATGGTGGGATGAAACATATCTTTTCATAGGCTCCGACCATGGCTGCCATTACGGATGTGATGTCGCGGTAAAGGAAGGCAGAAAAAGAGGCATTCCTGAAAAAGATTTGCAGAACTATTGCAGCAACCATCAGGACCCGTATGACTGTTATGTGTGGGATTTCAAAAAAAATAAAGCCTCAAAGACAAAATCAGATTGCGCCAGGAGAGTAACTTTCATGGTAAGCGGAGGAAAACTCCCGCGAAAATATCACGGGGAAAAAATCAATTACGGTGAAATAATAGATTTTGCTCCGACGATAGCGTCCATGATGGGGATAAAATTTAAAAGCGACGGGAAACCGCTTATTTAATTTTCAGGCCCTTCCAGCCGCCGAAATAATCTTTCCAGCCTTTCTGTATCTCCTGTCTCAGTTCCGATGGGATTTCGGGCTTGAAAGGCAGTTTCGCAACATTTCCAATATCAAAAATAAATTCCGCGCCCGCGTTTACGAGACGTGAAAGTATTTCCGGCGAAACCTTGTCCATCTTTTCATCGCGGCGGTGATGGAAAAAACGCCCTGCCGTACAGTTTCTCCTTGAAAGCCACAGTCCCGGCACACCGCATACGGCGAAAGGGAACTGGTCGGTATAAGGGATTATATTGCGGGTCAGGGAAAAATAAATATCCTGCCGCTGAAAGTAAGATACCAGTATTTTTTCAAGCTTTTCCGGCCCATTAAAGTTGATTTCAGTCCAGCCCAGCAATGACGCGGCACTGTCAACATTGAACATGAATACGCCGTTTTTTTCAATTTCACCGCGATGTTTTCTTACATAAGCCGCACTGCCTACAGACAATTGTTCTTCAGCTCCGAAAGCCATCAGACGGACACTGCGTTTTAATTTCTTTCCGCTCAGTATCCTGGCAAGCTCAAGCATGTAAACTACACCGGAGCCGTTGTCATCCGCGCCCGGCGTTCCCGCCTGCGTGTCATGGTGCGAACCTGTAAAAATAATCCCGTCATCTGTTCCCGTAAATTCCGCTATAACGTTTGTGGAAAGGCTTTTTCTGGAACCTCCGCTTACTTTGAGCTTCGCTGCTGAAGCGCCTTCTTTTTTCCAGTTCCATGCGTCCATATAGGCGACATTCACCGTAGGTTTTGCCCCCATTTCGGCGACATAGCCGGGAAAGAGGCCGTCAGCCAGAGGGAGGACTCCGGGATAACGGATATCCACAAAAAGCAGGAAAGCCGGCTTCACGTCCATCAGTCTTTTGTAATTTCCGGCATTCTCTATATGACATCCCAAATGAAGAACAGCCTTGCCTTTGAGATAGGATAAGTCTTTGCGCTGATAATCGACGGCGGCCTCGAAAAAAACAAGAGGCGCTTCAATAGTTTTTCCGTCCGTTCCCGGAGATGAGCCGAAAAGCGAACAGGGGAATTCTTTCCATTTACCACCTGTTTTCACCTGAAGTTTTTCTTCGGTAACTGCTCTTTCGCTGACGGGGAATTCTTCTATTTTTACGGAAGCGCCTGTTTTCCTGAATTCCTCCGCGATATATTCAGCGGCGAGCCTTTCGTTTTTCGATCCCGCAAGGCGGACGCCTATTTTTTCAGTAAGGTACTTTAAATCCTTTTCAATATTCGAGCTGTTCGCTTTTTTCATGATTTTATTTTTTTAACTCTTTTTGCGGCAAGTCTTATGGCTTCGAAAAGACTTCCGGTATGGGCGACGCCTTTCCATGCTATTTCAAAGGCTGTGCCGTGGTCGGGGCTTGTCCTTATTATCGGAAGTCCCAGAGTTGTATTGACGCCTTTGTCAAAGGCGAGCATCTTGAAAGGGATATGTCCCTGATCGTGGTACATGCAGAGAATGCCGTCAAATTTATCGCGTGTCTTCTCGATGAAAAGTGTATCCGGCGGGAACGGCCCTTCGATATTGACCCCCATTTTGTGAAGTTTTTCCAGCGCCGGCCTGACTGTTTTTTTGTCTTCATCACCCATATAACCGTTTTCACCGGCATGAGGATTAAGCGCGGCGGCGGCCAACTTGGGATGAGCTATATTTTCGGATTTGATTTCGTTATACAGGAGTTCGGCGACTTCGATAATCCGCTCTTCGGTAACATTGGAGCATACTTCCTTTAGGGAAATATGAGTGGTTACAAAGGCTACCCTGAGTTTTCCTGCGGACTGCATCATCGCGTAATTTTTTGTTTTGCAGAGATCGGCGATAAGTTCGGTATGTCCGGTAAAGGGGATTCCGGCAATATTGATTGATGCCTTATTGACAGGGGAAGTTACGATGGCGTCAACGGTCCCGGCAAGGGTGTCCTTGACGGCTTTGATAACGGCTTTTCTGGCGCAAATGCCACATTTGGGATCTTCTTTACCAATGGTAATTTCAGAAAATTTCAAATCGCCGGTGCTGACGATTTCAGGCATTTTACCTTCACAGAATTTTTTTGAGGCTGCGCTCACTATGTCCGGACAGCCGTATATTATTATTCTGGACAGTTTTTTTATTTCGGGGTCATTGGCGGCGCGCACCGCTATTTCAGGACCTATGCCGGCTGGGTCGCCCATAGTGAGCGCAATTACTGGAAAGGACGCGTTTTTCTTCACCATTCCTGCCCTTTCGATTGAAAATATTTTGCCACATTCGGAATGAAAGGTTTGATAAGTTTTTTGATGGCAATGGCGTATTCGCGTATTTCCCACTGCGCATGTTCACTGTCACGAAGTTCCAGGAAATGCAGGAGATTTCCCAGATTAACGGTACCCCAGAAAGTAACCATCATGTTCTGAGGGAGAATGCCGCGGGCTTGTTCGCGGCAGACGCCTGAAGCCAGAAGCTCTTCGTAAAAGTCAAGAGATTTTTTATTGAACGCCTCTATTTTTTTAATCAGTTCACCGTCCTGAAAATCAGGGGAAGAGATTGAAGCCTGTCGATTGCTTTCAGCCTGTTTTCTCAGTTTTGGAGGTGTATAAAACTCCATGTCTATTTCGGTATACCTGCGCGATATTTCATTATATGACCATGTACGGTGCCTGTGCCACTGTCCGCGCACGAAAAGAGGGCAATGTACGCTGAAAGTGAAAACTACGTGTTCAAGAGGGCTTGTATGTTTATTTTCTATAAGATAATTAAGAAGGATTACATCTCTTTCATCCATGTTATCCTTCAGCCTGCCGAAGGAAACCCGGGCGGCATTGACGATAGTTGTTTCAGAGCCCAGATGGTCTATCAGTCCAACCCAACCCTGCCCGTCAAGTGCCTTCACATGATTCTCAGGAGGAACATTTAGTTTGCTCATAGATTTTTCTTTCCTTTAAAAAAACTGAATTTGTGTTTATATCCTGAATCGGGGCCGGAATTTTTATTATCCGGAGAAGAATCCTCGGATTTTTTGATTTCAGCTTCCTTTTTTTCCATTTCATCAAGGATGGCCTGAGCCGTTTTGATAAAGTAATTCCATGAAGGATATCTTTCAGAGGACTGCTTATTGGTCATTACCGAAAGCATCTGGATGCTTTTTTCAGAAATTTTAACATTGGGATTGCGCTCGTCGGGAGCAGGGAAGCTTTCCTCACGGTGCATTTTCAGTATTTCATCAGAATTAGCAGAGTGTAAAGGCAGAACGCCCGTGAGCATCTGAAAAAAGATTACTCCCAGCGAATAAAGATCAGAAGACCAATCCAGTTTGTGTCCTGAAACAGACTCCGGGCTCATATACCACGGAGAAATCGCGGGAGCTCCGTCAAGAAGATATTCAGACATCCATTCCGCGAAGCCGTAATCACTTATCATTATACTGTCTTCAGAATTATAAAGAATATTTGAAGGCTTCAGGTTTCCATGGATTACTTTTTTCTTTTCGTAAAGAGCGCCGAGTCCAATGGCGATGGCGATTGTTATTTCAAGGGCCTGAAGCTCCTTGAAGGGGGCACTGTTTATAATCCTTGTGCCTAAATTACCGTTGGACATATAGTCCAGAGTATAAAAACAGCAACCTTCATAAAGGCCTTTTCTCTGGTATTGCACTAAAGAAGGATGGGAAAACTTTATTTTTTCAAAAATTTTATCAAAGGCAAGTAGTGCTTCAGGTTTTTCCTGAAATTCCTTTTTGAATATTTTGAGCGCTATAATGTCTTCAAGCCCTTCTTCGCGCACAAGATATTCCGCCGCCAGATTTCCTTCTCCGAATTTACGGATTATTTCATATCCCTGCACGGTATCACCCTGAAGGAGGTTGTAACTGCCCATGCGCATTCTGGAAAACTGCGTTTCCAGTTTTTTATCTTCCAGTTCCGACGTCTGAGTAAGTTCGGCCTCCGCAAGATTTTCCACCGCAAAAGGTTTTACTTCCTTTACCTTTATAAGCTTCTGGGTTTCAGAAGTTTCCTCGCTGTGATAAGTTATGAGCATGTTCCCTACGCCTAACTTGTCCCCTTCCTTGAGAATGGCTTCCCCATCGATTTTTCTGCTGTTGAGGAAAGTACCGTTCGTAGAATTAAGGTCTTTAACCATAAAACAGGAATTAGCGACATTGAAAAACAATGCACAATGATTGCGGCTTACTTTTTCATTTCCTGAAAAAGATATATCACAGGTTTTGCTTCTCCCTATGCTCAGGGTTTTGTCCTTGAAAAGCTCAACCCTTTTCTTCTCGCCATGTTCATTAAAAATAACAAACGACATAAAAAAACCGTCCTCTATAAGTTCTGAATGCCTTTGAAAATAGCTGAATTATGACTAAAATCAAGAGATTTTCGCAATAAAATCAGGCAGGTGGGCATTGTTTCCGCCATCGTTTCAGCAGTTGATTATAATAAGTTAATGAAGCCAGATTCTTGTTTTTCAACTCTCCAGTCTATTTGACTTTAGCGATAAGGAGCTCTTAAGTAATATCAGTATCAGAACAATTGACGAAAAAATTAAACATGTCAAAATTATTAAAAACGGTTTTATTTATTATGACTTCCCAAGCTCTTTCAGCTCAGAATTTCGACGTCTATATCGGGACTTATACGAAAAATTCACCATCAAAGGGAATTTATCATGCGTCTTTTGACGCGGACTCCGGCACACTTTCGGAACCTGAACTTGCCGCTGAAACTCCTGACCCTAGTTTTTTGGCATTCAGTCCGGACGGCAGATTTGTCTATGCGACCGCAGGGGGCAATCCCGGCAAAATACGGGCCTTCGAAATACAGAAAGATAAGAAACTGCGTTTCATCGGAGAATCCCTTTCGGGCGGCAATGGCCCATGCCATCTCATCATGACTTCCGACGGACGCAATCTGCTGACTGCCAATTACGGCAGCGGCAGCGTGGCTCTAATCCCCGTAGGCGCCGATGGAATTCCGGCACATGAACCGTCCTGCATAATACAACACGAAGGACGCGGTACCGATCCCCGCAGACAGGCAGGCCCGCATGCTCACAGCATAAATCCGTCCCCGGATGGAAAACACATTTATGCGGCAGACCTTGGTCTTGATAAGATATTGATTTACAACTTGGATTCGGCGTCCGTCAAATTAAAACCGGCAGTTCCCCCGGAAGCCGTCCTGAAAGACGCTTCCGGCCCCCGCCATATGACATTCAATCCCGATGGCAAAACCGCATATGTGATTAACGAACTTGATTCAACAGTTACTGTCCTATCCCGCAATCCCTCCACAGGGGCTTTGACCATAGTTCAGAACATTTCAACATGCCCTCCTGATTTCAAAGGCACGACATGGTGCGCCGAAGTCCGCCTGCACCCGAACGGCAAATTCCTCTATGCTTCCAACAGGGGACATGACTCTCTCGCCGTTTTCACGGTAAACAAGGATGGAACTCTCACATCTCCGGGTTTCCAGAGCGAACATATTAAAACTCCCCGTCATTTCAATATCGATCCGACAGGCCGTTACTGTCTTGTCGCAAATCAGGCTTCTGACAATCTTGCGTTATTCAAAATCGATCAGAATTCCGGACTGCTTGAATTCACCGGACGAATTATCACAGCAGGCGAACCCGTCTATGTGGGGTTTCTGCCGATGAAAAACCCATGAAAAAAAGTGAAAAAAAAGAACGGGCTGATATTCTTTTGGAAAGGGCCGGGTCCTGCAGTTCCCGTGAAGAAGCCGCGAAGTTGATACTTTCGGGGAAAGTTAGAATAGGGAAAGACCACCTCGTCAGAAAAACTTCAGAACTCTATCCCGCCGACACGGAATTTATCGTTGCCGAAGACAGTCAATACGTCAGCAGAGGAGCTTACAAGCTTCTGCCCGCGATAGACAAATACCTCCCGGATATGAGCGGACTCATCGCTCTGGATGTCGGAGCTTCCACCGGGGGCTTCACTGACCTTATGCTTCAACACAATACTCGCAGGGTTTATACTGTTGACAGCGGACGAGGACAGCTTCATCTTAAAATCCGCAGCGATGAAAGAGTTGTCGTCCATGAACAGACAAACGCAAGACTGCTTAAAGAAAATTTCATTCCCGAAAAAGTCGATGTCATCACGATGGACCTGTCTTTCATCTCAGTTACCGCCGTCCTTCCAGCGGTAAGCGCCTTTCTGAAAAAAGAGGCATGGGCTTTTATACTGATAAAACCCCAATTTGAGGCCAGTAAAAACGAGATTGAAAAAGGCGGCGTTGTCAGGGAGCAAAATGTTATAGATAAATGTATTGAGAAAGTCTCTGTTTTCTGTGAAAAGGAGCTTTCATGGATTAAAAAGGATATTATCCCTTCTCCTATAAAAGGCCCCAAGGGAAATCAGGAATATATAGCCGTATTCAGAACATGAAAATCCTGCTTTCCCGGTGTATCTTAAGGAAACACGGAGAATATGTTTTGAGCGATTTCATAAACAACATGAAAAAAGGGCTGGAACTTCACAGGGCCGGAAAGCTTGATGAGGCAGAACGTTTTTACAGTAAAGCATTGAGGTTTGATCCCGAAAACGGAGATCTTTACAACCTTGTCGGCCTTGTCGCCTACGAAAAAGGCAATGACCAGAAGGCAGTTAAGATGTTCCGGGACGCAATCGCCAGAAACAAAACACGGGACGATTTTTATTATAATCTTGGCAACGCGCTCCAGGCGTCGGGAGATAATGAAAGCGCCGTCGTCGCTTTCCGTCAATCCCTGATGATAAACCCGAACAATGAAAAATCATGGAAGAATCTGGGAAATGTTCTCGAACTGACCGGGAAAAGAGAAGAAGCATTGAAGGCCTATCAATCATCAATAAAACTCTATCCCATGGACGCGGAGGTTTTATTCAGTGCGGCGAATATTCTCTCAGAAATGGGAACTTATGAGGAAGCCGCCGCGTTTTATCGCCAGACAATCGAACTGGAACCCGACCATTCAAAGGCTTTTTTCAACTATGGCAATATATGCCGGGAGAAAGGCCGCCTGGATGAGGCGTTGGAACTCTACGAAAAAGCTGTCGCGGCCGACCCGCAAAATGCCGACGCATACTGCAATATGGGAAGCGTTTTCAAACTTCAGGGAAAATTGGAGAAAGCCTTTCTTTCGTATCAGCACACAGTTACGATAAATCAGAAACACGTTAATGCTTTATATAATTTAGGCTCCCTATTTCAGAACTCTGGAAATTATGAAGAAGCCCTTCTTTTTTTTGAACGGGTTATCGAACTCGACCCTTCACACGCTTCAGCAGGACATCTTGCCGCTTCACTCAAAGGCGACACTACTAAAACAGCGCCTGAAAAATATCTTGTGGACCTCTTCAACGAATATTCGGCAAACTTTGAGAAGCACCTTACTGAGGGCCTTAATTATCAAGTCCCCTTTGATTTGAGAAAACTCCTGGATAGCATTTCAACTGAAAACAGGATATTCCACAATGCTCTGGACATGGGCTGCGGGACGGGACTTTCAGGAGAGGCCTTCCGCTCTCTTTCTGAAAAACTTACCGGAATAGATATATCAAAGAAGATGATTGATACGGCTGAAACCAAAAAAATTTACGATAACCTCATAAACGATAATATTATAAAATTCCTTTCATCCACTGATGAAAAATATGACCTTTTCATAGCCGCGGACGTATTCATATATGTCGGTTTCCTTGAGGATATTTTCAGCGCCGTTAAAAAAGTGTCCGCTGACGGTGCGCACCTTGTTTTTTCAGTGGAAAAATCGGAAGACGAGAATTGCGTTCTGAGGCCTACCGGACGCTATGCGCAGTCATTGATATACATTCGGCAACTTGCGGAGGCAAACGGCTTTATCATTGAGAAAATGGCGGAAACCGATATCAGAAAAGCAAAAGATACCATGATACCCGGTTATCTTTTCATCCTCAAAACCAAGCCGTAAACGGCAACCGCGCATATTGAGACAAGCAGAATTGCCCATCCACATATCGAAACCCATATCCCGGCCAGCATCAGAGCAGGACGGAAATACATTCTTATTTCGCGGCTGCCCGCTTTTACCGGCACAGCTCTCATTATGTAATTAGCCCGCAGAATTTTTTCTTCTTTCCCGTCAACAGACACTCTCCATCCGTCAGCATAGTTATCAGCGACAATCACAAACCCATCTTTATCGGTATGGCTGGAAAAAATTATTTCATTGCCCCTGTATGATTTTATCTCAATGCGCTGTTTGTAAAAGTCATTTTCAAGCTCCCTCGAAAGCAATTTGAATTCAGAAGACGGCATATCTTCCAATATGACTTTTTTCTGAAAATCCATTCTCGAAAATGAACCCAGCGCTTTGTAAGCCTCATCACGGCCTGGACAAAAAAGATACGAAGGGACAAAAAATATTCTGGGAAATACGCTCCTGTTCCGGTAAATCTTTATCTCCCCCTGATAGACGAGTTCCATTTTTTCAGTTTCGGGAAACCTGCGGTTCAGCGGCTCAAGAACATACTTCGTATTTATCAGGTCAATAAGAGGAGAATCGAATTTATTAAACCATAAACTGTTACCGAAAGCTTCCGGTCTGGGCACTTCTGGATTTTGAGAAAGATGTATGTATTCGGCATAGCGTTTGGAGTAAACCGGATAATAACCGCCGATTTCCTCAATGCCGAATGGTATGAAAGTATTCAGCATGAAATAACCGAACGGGGCCACCCTGAATTTGGATATATCCTTCTGAAGCAACTCGAAAGACGGCATCAATGGATATTCATAGGAACGCGGCGTAATGGAGTTATAAGACCACCCAAAAGATATAAGATCATAAAATATCAGAAGCCCGCATATAATCATGAGAAGTTTTCTGGAGCTGTCCTTTTTTACATAAATAATGCCTGTTATGAGCAGGGTCGAAATAAACAGTATTGCGAGAGGAAGCAATATCACCGGAGATTTAAAAGAATAAAAAGACGATATATTTTCGAAAAGGTTTTCTTTCCCGGCAAATGATGTTGAATTCAGAAAAAAATTCACTCCCGGAACAGTCTGCATTGCAAGCGCCGCCGAGAGAGCAAACAGCGCGATAACCCAGATGCATAAAAACGGAAAAATGCGTTTATGAAAATTATTTTTGAGAAGCGCGTCGGCCCCCAGCGCCGAAAGCATGGCAATGGCAAATCCGAATATATAAAGTACCCTCGTAGGACTGGAAATATTCAAGCCGGGCAGCAGCGTAAACGGATAGTAGAGCAAAGTTCCCATAGCCATAGCCAGTACGGTTATCGCAGTAAAAAAATAAAAAAATGTATATGACTTCTCACGGATGCGGAAAAGCGAACACGCGGCAAAAAGCAGGACGGCTATTCCACAGTAAACACAAAGCTCATGATAATTATTATATGGATTTTTCCCCGGTGCGGATGTCGGAATGAAAGACATGCTTATGCATGGTGTGCCGTAAAAGTTCGGATAAATCATCGTCAGCAGCGATTTGAGACAGAGCTGTCCGGTCTTATCATAAATTTCACTGAAGTTGAAACTGGCTCTCTGTCTTTCCTGGTAATGACTGAAGTGCAATGTGAAAAAACTGGCCGAAACTATGAACGCGATTATGAATGCCGCGCAGAAACTCAGAAACTTTTTAAGCGTCGGCCTGAAAATTTTCTTTCTCAAATTTTCTTTCTCAACGGAAAGAACTCTGAACATTATATAGACGCCCGTAAAAATCAGCTGATAATAGAGAACATGGGCAAATGATATTCCGAAAAGCAACCCGATAATCGCGGCCAGTGTCAGACGGCTCATCATCGAATTGCTTCTGATATGTTTTTCCACGCAGAACAGCGAGGCCGGGAGCAGTGCCGCCATAAACGGAATATGTTCAAATTCAAACCATGTCATCACAAAACCGTTGAACATCCAGGCGGCGGCCCCACAGAGAGAGGCGGTGTTTTCCAGTCCTATCTGCCGGAGATACAGATATGTAAAAAGCCCTGCGGCGGCAAGATGCATGAAAAGCAGCAGGTCATGTGCGTAAGACACCGGTAACAGGCAGAGTATCGGAAGTATTATCGGTGACATGTAAGTGTGTGTACTCGCTAGCATTCCTCCTAAGCTGAAATTATTCCATAGCGGAAATATGCCCTCAGTCCAGCAGGATTTCTGAAAAAGGGCCGATGGATAAAAATCATTTATCGCGTCAAGTATGAGTATGTTGTGCGGACGGAAACAGGATTTCAGATACATCCAGGGCGGATAAATAAATAAGCTGTCAAAGGGGTAAAAACTCATTCCCTCGAAAATAACGGGATAAAAGAAAATCAGCGCAAAAAAAATTATAAGCGCCGCCGTAACGCTTTTGAAAACCCAGTGATTATCCGGGATATTTTTTTTCATATTCATTATGCAAAATATAATTACACCCCTATCTTAAATCAAACCGCTGACGGGATAGATGAGGTTGATTATGGAAATTAAAAAAGTTTGTGTTTTCTGCGGGTCAAGCCCGGGGGCAAACGCTCAGTACACGAAAAAAGCCGAAGAACTGGGACTGGAACTGACAAAACGGAAAATAGGCCTTGTTTATGGCGGCGCTAAAATAGGGGTGATGGGCAGGATAGCCGATTCCGTGCTGAAAAATGGCGGCGAAGTAATCGGCGTAATACCTGAGGCATTGAAACTTAAAGAGGTCGCGCATGAAGGACTTTCGAAACTCCATGTCGTTGACAACATGCATTCAAGAAAAGCACTGATGTATGAGATATCAGACGCCTTCATAGCGTTGCCCGGCGGAATAGGCACGCTGGATGAATTTTTCGAGATACTCACATGGACACAACTCGGCCTTCATCAAAAACCATGCGGGCTCCTGAATGTCTGCAATTATTATGACAAGCTCCTTGATTTTCTAGACCATATGGTATCGGAAAAATTTGTCACCAGGAGGCACAGGGAAATGCTCCTCGTGGACGATACCCCGTTAAAATTGCTTGACAAATTTTTTGATTACCATCCCATACAACTGAAAAAGTGGATTTAGAGTTATATTTTATAACGATTTTATTTAAATTTGCCAAGGGAACAAAGTCCATTTATAGTGGTGCAGGTCAGAGACCTGCACCAAGTGGATGCTTCGCATCCCTTCATTATCTTAAAAATCGAATGCCTTTAAAAACTGAACTATTTCAACAGCTGCATGTCAGGGCCCCAGGGATTTTCCTTAGTAAGTTTTCTGCCGAGAGCCTTGTAAACATCAGGAAGATCAAAGTGCTTCAGGACACCTCTTAAGAGAGATGACAAAGGCCATTTGTAAACCGGACTTTCAGCTATAAGCCGGTAACTCGGGAGATAATTTATGATTTTGACTTGAGGCCCGGACTTGTGGAGAAGCGCGGCAAAAACCACAATTATCGAACCCAGTCCTCTGCCTATGAGTTCAATATCTTCCACTCCATTGCCCTTCAGACAGTCCATTACCCTCATAACATCGTAAACTCTTCTTCCGAGATAGCTTTCTCCGAGCATTTCGGCTGTCGAGGCATAAAGATAATCAGCTCCGTAAGGCTCAAAAAACTCAGTCGAGCCACATGTCGTGGACAGTGACTGTCCCAAACCGCGCGGCTCAACGGCAACAAGAGGGATTTTATTTTTAGTCATTTCATTGATTTCCTTTATGCTGTGGATATCATCGTAACTTGATGTATTTCCAACATAAAGATTCACTTTTCCCGCTGGGAAGTGCATACTCAGGGATTGCGGCCCGTAAGTCGAAACCGCGACCTGAATGCCATTCTCAGTCTCAACAGCGAAAGTTACTCTCTTATTCAAGCTTTCATCAGTGCCGCCCGCCCAGCGGAGCGCCTTATAATGCGGAACACCGCTTGACTTGGAAATGCTTAAAAGGGCTTCCGCTGTTTTCTTAAGTTTCTCCGTAGAAAGGGCCTTGTTTTTACCTGAAAGAGACCCTGCTCTTTCCGCGGTGATTTCAAAAACTCTTTTACTTTTCTTTTCTCTCACCCCTCCGGAAGAAGTAACATGCAGTTTTTGTTCTTCAATAACAGCTATATCAGTTTCCTTGGAAGAAGCTTTTATCCCGGCGTGTTTCATGAACCACGCATACATCGCCTCTCTGTTTTCCTGAAAATAACCGTGCCCTCTGGGGCCTATGAAAACATCGGCCGTATTTTTGCTGCCCAGAAGAGTGTGAATTTTTTTCAAATCAGCACCGCTCTGTCTGGTAAAACGAGCGTCAAAGAAATCGTCATGCTGTCCAAGTATAAGCGTCGGACGAGGAGCGTAACAAAGAAGCAAGTCAACCTGATCAAGACCGGCGGCTATTATTCCGGGCGGATTCTGTTCGGCATCAGAAGGCAGTTCGTTTTCGAGATTGGCAAGGTATGAGCAGATGAAACAGCTGGGCGCGGCCATTGTTACGCGGGGATCCAGCGCGGTTACATAAGTTGAAAGTGTTCCGCCTCCGGAATTACCCGTTACTCCGACTCTGGAAGTATCGACTTCGGGACGCGAAAGAAGGTAATCAAGTCCCCTGATGCCATCCCATACGCGCCAGCTTCCGAAGAAATCATCAATCAGGGCCATCTGATTGCCCATGAGGTTGTGTCCCGCACAAAGTCCGGGAACTTCTCCTTCTTCCGGGTAAAACTGTTTACGCTCACCCTGGCTTATCGGGTCTATAATGAAAACAGCAAAACCTCTCAATGCAAGACCTTGACAGAAAGACTGATATGCATCACAGGCTTTTCCCTCATTAGAATGTCCGCACAAGCCCAGCACACACGGAACTTTGCCCTTTTTGACTTTCGGCATGTAAAGATTACCTGTAACATAAAAATCCGGACGGCTTTCAAATATGACTTTTTCAATGCTGTAGCCGTTGTATTCGTTTTTTCCAGTTACAACTGCTTTCAGGGGAGTTTTTTTAGGGAAAAGCCCGAAAGATTTCTCCACAGCGGTCTTTACTTTTTTAACATAGGCCAGAGCGTCTTTTCTGGTTTTCAACTTATCAATGCGTTCCCTGCGTTCGGAGATTATGTCTCTGACACGTTTTTCATAGTAATCGTGAACCATTCGCGAATAACGGTGAAGATACATACTGTTCATAAAAAAGCTCCTTTTTGAGAGGCCATGTTAAAAAAAACAAAGCCGCGACTTGTCGCGGCCCTGCATACAACCCGTTTAAGTCCGGGGTAATTTACTTCGTCAATTCGCTGATGTAAACCATTCTTTCTTCTCTTCTTGAAATTTCTGCAGCCTGTCCCACAGCAGTGCTGTACATGCCATGCTCAAGAGTCGATGTTACATCTCCTTCACCTTTAAGTATTTTGATAAAAGCACCGACAATGCCGGGATCGGCTCCGCCGTGACCGCCTGTAGATTCAGGTATCTGATAGGAAATGGTTTCCCGGCTCCAGCGCGGACGGACAAGTATGCTCCTGTTATGGAGACTGACTTCAGCCTGTCCCCTGTCGCCGACAAGCGTATATAAACGGTCTGAAATAGGAGTTACGAAACACTCCATGTGACTGGCGCGCGCACCGCTGTCGTATTCCACTATGGCTATGCCGTTGTCATGTACATCCTTGTCAGAACAGTAGATACAGAGATCCTTTGAGTATTTGTCCACTTTCCTGGCCTTGTCGTCCCAGCCCGATTCTTCGGCATACATATGAACATCCGGACATATCTTATTGTAAGCGCATTCATGGCATGTCGGCCCGACTTTTGTTCCCTTTTCGACTTTGAAGGGAATATTTTCAGGAGTGAAAACATTTATTCCGGCGACTGAACTTACCTTGACAGGCTTCGGAAATCCGAGCAACCATTGGAATACGTCAAAGTCATGGCTTCCCTTATGTATCCATAAACCTCCGCAGAGTGCATATTTGCGGTTCCACCTGGCCATATAGGTGCGGCCGCCATCATAAAATTCCCTGTTTTCTATGAGGAAAACTTTCCCGAGTATGCCGTCATCGACTATTTTTTTGAGGCGTTTCAAAGTGGGATCATGCCGGAGATTGAAGCCCATCATCGCTATTTTTCCGGCTTTTTTGGCGGTGTTGATTATGTTTTTGCAGCCTTTGACGGTAGTGGCAAGGGGTTTATCGATAAGGACATTGGCGCCTTTTCCCAGAGCTGCCACGGCATTTGCTTCATGACAGTAATCAGGACTTGTGATTATTACGCCGTCAAGTTTTTCCTTTTTCAGCATTTCGTCAACGGTTTTGTACATCTTGGACGTAAGCTTGAATTTTTTCTTGAAGGCTTCCATTCTCACGTGATTAGGGTCGCACAAGGCTGTAATCTGAACGTCTTCCCTTTCGCCTATGAGATAAGCAAAACCCCCTCCGCGTCCGCCTGTTCCTATAATTCCAACTTTACAAATCTTGTCTTTCATTTTCTATCCTTTCTGAATTTTATTATGACTGGAACTTTTCCTATCAACTGAAAATAATTATCTATTCTGTTTCACCTCCGTTTAAATTTATGCCGATTGCCTGATTTCAAGTTTCATGGGTACTCTTATCGCTGTAGTTTCTTTTTCCTTTTTTCTTTCTATTTTGCCTATAATAAACTCCGTGCACATTTCACCAACCTTAAAACTGGGTTGGGCAACCGTCGTAAGAGGCGGATAAGTGAAAGACGCCAGCTCACGGTTGTCAAAACCCGACACCGCGATATCATCCGGTACTTTTATTCCTGCTCTGTGAAAACCTGCCAGTATTCCGGCGGCAAGATAATCCGAATACGCCTGTATCGCATCCGGTCGCGGCTGATGCCTGAGTATTTTTTCCGCAATATCGAGCCCTGTTTCAAAAAGACCGTTGAGAGTATTATCCTTATAGTTGGATACAAGTATAATTTCATTAAGATTGTGCTGCTTTATAGCTTCGCGGTAGCCTCTCAAACGGTTTGAACAGGATGTAGAACCTACAAAAGCTATATTGCGCCGCCCTTTTTCCGCCATATGACAAACCGCGTCGCGAACCCCCTGCGCCCTGTCTATGTATATACAGTCAAAATCTTTCAATTCAGAGGAGGATATGAGGATGGATGGAACATTTTTTTTCCGGCCTATTTTGACCATCTCAATCGCCTGAGTGTTAAGGCCCATTATGATAAGTCCTGCGGGTTTCTGCTCCAGTACTTCATCCATGAACGCTGCCGTTTCCAAAGTATTATTCTCTCTGTAAGCAAAGTGCAGGTTCAATTCGTATCCTGAGGCCATAAGCTTTCTTTTTATACCCGCCACCTGGGCCATGTGGAGAGCGTCGCAGTAAAAATCCTCCCCCCTGATGAAGGTTATTACGCCTATCTCAAAATTTTTTCTGAAACGCAGACTTCTTGCCGCACGGTTTGGCGCGTAGCCAAGCTCTTTTGCCGCGCAAATTACCTTTTCCCGCGCCGATGCCGAAACATATCCGCTGTCTCTTAAAGCACGGCTTACCGTATTCATCGAAAGCCCGGTTTTTGCCGCTATATCTTTTAATCCGCTCATGATTTAATTGTATAGGAAATTCTTATTTTTCTGCTAACTTAAAATATCTCAACGTTACCATATTATTATATCAGTACCTTTTAAAATGTCAATAGATATTCTTTTTTTCCGAAAACTTTCAAAGCACTATTGCGTCCTGCATTATTATTGCATATAATACTATGTACGCAATAATAATGCAGGAGATACGAATGCTTAATGACGATTACCGCAAAATCATAGGACGAATATATTCAAAACTCGGGGCGAAAAAAAAGAAAATCGCCGACATACTGTTGAATAACCCTGAAAAAGTACTGGAAAAAAACGCAAACAGGCTTGCTGAAGATTGCGGTTGCGACCAGGCGACAGTAGTACGTTTTGCCCAGCAGCTTGGTTACAACGGTTATGCTGATCTGAAACTGGCGATAGCAAGAACTAACGTCACCCCATGGCAAAACTATGAACCAAAAAGCGGTTCTGGCAGCAATTTCAATTTGGTATGTGACAGATTACTGCAACTCCATACTGAAACCCTTAAAAGGACTTTGAATAACGCAAAAGAAGAAATACTTACCGCATTGACGGAGAAAATCTCGTCGTCAAAGAAAGTAATGATATGCGGTTCTGGCACTTCGCGCCTCGCCGCCGAAGACCTCAATGTGAAATTGATGAGACAGGGAATAGATACAATCTGTTTTCCTGACCCGCAGATGTGGAAAACATTTTTGGGTTATCTGGACGAAAATAACGTTCTGATATTATTTTCACATTCCGGCGAGACTCCTGAAATAGTCGAATTTGCCGGAGCAGCCCGCAAAAAAAGAATATACATTACGGCAATAACAGGATTTGAAGGAAGCCCTCTTGCCGAACTTTCCGACTGTCTGCTTCTGACAGAATGCAGCGGCGAGCGTTCAATCCGTCTTGGCGCTATGACATCAAGAACGGCTCAATCCGTTATAGTCGATCTGTTGACTGTATGGCTGAGTATGAAGGATAAAAAACAGGCATGGGATTTTCTGGAGAAAAGTTATGGTTTCACAAAATGACACAAAGTATCTTCTGGCCGGAGAAGGCGGAGGCAGCAAAACCGTTCTATGCCTGATGCAGGGAACGGGTAAGTCCATTTCCCGAATCGAAACTCATGGCATCGCTTCCGTAAAAAACGGAGTTCTGCCTGTAAAATCAACTTTACTTGAAGGAATTCAGAAAGTCCTCGAAAAAACTGAAGCAGATAACAGAAAAATATCACATTGTTATTTTTCACTTGGCGGGCCTAATCAGGAAGAACTTGAAAATGCATTGAAAGATTGTCTGCCGTCAACGGAGATAAAAGTCGGAAGGGAAGCCGACGGCGATTTGATAATGGCATGTGTTCCATATTTCAACTGCATGGCCGCCGTTATGGCCGGTACCGGAACAGTAGCAGTCGGGGAATTCAACGGCAAACGTTATTTTGCCGGAGGCTGGGGTTCTGAATTTGATGACGCCGGAGGAGGTTACCGGATAGGAAAAGACGCTTTATCTGTATTTCTGGAAACACTTGACAGACGCAGACAGAAAACTTCATTGACCAAAATATTCAGTTCTCTCCTGTATGAAACTAATATAAATACATTTCAGGGAAGAATGAAAATCAAACAGAGAATTCACGCGCTTGACCGTAAAAAAATCGCTTCATACGCGCCTGAAGTTTATGAGCATTTCAAGCTCGGAGATTTAGCCGCGACAGAAATTATAAACCGTGCGTCCTTGGATATAGCGATACTTTCTTCAACGTTACTGCCGGAAAAAACAGGGCTGGACAGAATCGGCATACTGTGCCTTGGGGGAATTTTCAAACTGGGTGAAAAATTCAGAAATTTATGTTCAGCGCATTTAAAAAAATTGCGTCCTGAATGCACATTTGTGTTCAGAGATGATTTCGATCTGGCAAAAGGCGCGTGTATAATGGTTTTAAAGATGGCCGGTAATGCGGACGATAAAACAATTTTACAGGTAATAAATGAATAAAATAATTTCAGATTTGAAAGGTAAACTGATAGTGTCCTGCCAAGCACTCGACGGCAATCCATTGAAAGGCGCTGTTTTCATGTCCGCAATGGCAAAAGCCGCAGTACAGGGCGGAGCCGCCGCTATACGCGCAAATGGTGTAGAAGACGTAAAAGCCATAAAGAAAAAAGTGAAGGTCCCAGTTATAGGAATCAATAAAATGCTCGCATCTGAGACTATGCCATATATCACTCCGAATTTTGCGATGGCAAAAGAAATATATGAAGCCGGCGCGGACATTATCGCGCTGGATGCCACATTGAGGAAACGCCCGGACGGTATCAGTGCCGCTGAACTGATAAAACAGATAAAGAATAAACTTGGAATTCCGGTAATGGCCGATATCAGCACTTATGAGGAAGGAATGGCTGCCGTGGAAGCCGGTGCCGATATTATCGCTACTACACTTTCAGGTTATACGGCATATTCTCCAAAAATAAAGACCCCGGATTTGGAAGTGGTGAAAAAGCTTGTGTCTTCCACTGACACGCCGGTAATTGCCGAAGGGCGCTACAATACACCTGAATATGTCAAGGCAGCCTATGAGAATGGAGCTTATGCCGTTGTCATCGGCAAGATTATCACCAATCCTGAATTCATAACAAGATATTTTCTTGAGAAGATAAAGGAATCTGCAATATGAAAATTACTGAATCCATAAATGAAAACAGCCGCGACATTGATTTGAAATCGACAGTGGAAATTTTGAAAATAATCAATGATGAAGATAAAAAAGTCGCTTTTGCTGTAGAAAAAAAATATCCGGAAATAGAAAAAGCTGTCGATATGCTCGTAACGATTGTCAAGAATAATGGCCGGATATTTTATATTGGGGCCGGAACGAGTGGACGTCTGGGAATTGTGGATGCCGCGGAATGTCCGCCTACCTTTGGAGTATCACATAAAATGTTTCAAGGCATTATTGCCGGAGGCAGAAGTTCCGTTTTCAAAGCACGTGAATTTTGTGAAGATAAAGAACAGATGGGCGCAACTGATCTGGCTAGGCATAGTTTCAATTCAAAAGACGCGCTTGTCGGACTCAGTTGCAGCGGTTCCACTCCTTACGTTCTCGGCGCCCTCAAAAAAGCAAAATCAATCGGAGCGTCTTCTATAGTAATAATGTGCAACCCTGAAGGGACATTGTCGGAATATGCTGACGTAACTATCAGAGTTATTACCGGCCCGGAAGTGCTGACAGGCTCTACACGTATGAAGGCTGGTACTGGCGAGAAAATGGTTTTGAATATGCTGAGTACCGCTACAATGATACGGACGGGCCGTGTATCCGGCAATATGATGGCGGACATGCAGATAAGCTGTAAAAAACTCGAAAATCGCGCTGTGCAGATGATTGTCGCCACCACCGGAGTAAGCCCGGAAAAAGCTAATGAACTTATTTCAAAAAATAACGGTAATCTCAGAACAGCCATGGAGGAGGCAAAATGTCGGAATTGAAATTTTTATGTGTGGGCGGAACATCGGACAATCTTCTTGCCGGATTGCTTAAGCAAATTGGCGCGACAATTGACTTCATCTCTCTTGATGAATATCTGAAACATGATACAGATATTTATACGGGAATGCTGTTTATGCCCGGATATTTCGATTGGGAGAGGGACATTAAAGATAAGGAATTAATACTTCAGAAAGTAAAAAAATTCGTTGATTTGGGAAAAAACCTGTACACTGAATACATTCAATGTCCGGATTATCTTTTTAAACATAATGCTTTTAAAATTAAACAAAACTACCCTCCGCGTCCTGTTGCGCTTGAGCGTTTTCTTGTCCGGAAAAAACATTATATCACAAATGATTTTGATGAACTGGCTGTATTGCCTGTGCGTAATTGCACTTTTTTGCCAGGATTATCCAGTGATCTGGAGACTCTGGCGTCATTTGCCGTTGTCAGGGGTGTTCACAAAGCTGAATACGGGTTGCCACATGAATGGGAAATGTTCCCGGCATTATGTGTCGGCCGTAATCATAATGAAGTTTTTGCGACATTTGAACTGTCAAAATACAGGGAACTTGAATTCCCTCTGGCTTCCCAGTGGGAACGCCTTTTGCGGAAGATAGTTTTATATCTTATACCGGAAACAATCCGCCTGGAAGCTGAAAAAAAACTCGCAGGGATTCCGCTTCCGAAAACTTGGGAAACAGCCGGGAAATTCCCTGCTTCGGAAAGAAAACAGAATTACAGGAAAACCCTTGACAACCTGATGAAATGGTATTTCAATTCCGGTGTGATGTCTAATCCCAACGGTTCAAACGGCGTAATGGAAGGTTTCCGTTCCTTTGACCACAGACTGCTTCCCATCATCCGCTCTGACTGTAATTCGCAAACCGCCCTGCTCATGGAGCTTTACGGACAGCTTTCTCAAGATAAGCATTACCATGAGATTTCATCCAATATAATCAATTCCCTCTGGAAAAACGGGTTTCAGGACCGGAATCTGGAACATAATACTTATGGCCTGTGGAAATTTTATCAGGATTATGAAACGGTTCCCGTTCAAATTTTTTGCAATGACAATTCCTGGACACCTATCGAACTGCTTGGCTTGTTTGGACTGAACGAAAATAAAGATTATCTCGAAAATGCCGGAATTACCGCGAAAAATATTTACCGCTGGCGTCTTCTGGAAAGAACATTCTGCATAAATGGGAAAAAATTAAACGAATTAGGCGATAAGTATCTTAACGAATTAAACGGGCATTATACCATGAACCCGTTTGTCCCTTCAATGTACGCTCTGTACGGACACTATTCCGGCAATCGGGATTTTATTGCGCGCGCCGTGGAAATCACGAAAAATTATGTTGAACATCCGAGTTCGGCGCAAACCAATGTATTCCCCATTCTGATGTATTCTATTCTTTTTAAAATTACGGCTGAAACCGTTTTCCGGGATGAAATAAGAAAAAGAGTGGAACGTTTCGAAGCGCTGAGAACAGAATGCGGCGGAGTCAGAAATATCCTTTACAATGAGGAAAAAGCCCGCGATTTTTACGGCATAAAGGAAATTGATGTAACACACAAACCGACTGATGAAATAATCGACATCCTCTACGTGAACGGCCCCTTTGTTTTCTGTCTTTATGCCGCATGGAAAGCGACGGGAGAAGATTATTATCTGAACTTTTTCCATGAAGTCATGGACTTTATATGCTCCATACAGATAAGTTCTGAAAATCCGAAACTCCGCGGGGCATGGATGCGCGGATATGATTACCTGTACAATGATTATAATGGCACTAACGGCGATATGGACTGGGGGCCCTTTTGCGTGGAAAGCGGATGGTGCAACACCTGGATCGGACAGGCTTTGTCGATGTATCTGATGGATTATGATTTTATCTTGTAAAAGTTGTAAAAGTTTCAAAAAAACTTTTCCCAGATCTTGACTTATTTCATTAATGATGATATAATGTTTCAATATTAATGAAAGAATATCTTATGGTACAGTCATTGGAAAGAGCGTTTAAGCTGATTGAAATACTGGATGCTGCCGATTCTGAAACGGGAGTGGGCGTACAGGCGCTTAGCAATGAAGTCGGGCTCAAACTGCCAACCGTCCATAACCTCCTTAAAACACTTATAAAGCTGGGATACGTAAAACAGAATTCGGAAGGAAAGTATATCCTCGGCCCGAAATCATATTCCCTCGGCATCTCTGAAAAAAATAAAAAAAGCCTTTCAGATATCGCATATCCCCTGGCAAGGACGCTTAACAGGGAAGTAAATGAAACTGTTGTAGTAGCTTTTTACACTAACAGAACATGGTATTCACTTTTTCATCTCAACAGCAATCAGGAACTGAATGTCAGAAGTTCCCTGCCCATAACAAAAAACCTTTATATAAGCTCCACCGGTAGAGCTATTCTCAGCAATCTTACGGATAATGAACTGGACAGTTACGTCCGCGAAAACGGCTTCCCGAATAATGACTGGGACAATATTTCCGATATCGAAAGTCTGAAATCAGAGCTTGCCGACATCAGAAAAAAAGGATATGCCGTCTATCATAAAAATGATGTTATCTCACTGGGAATGCCTGTACATTCCGATAAAAAACCGTTTGATGCCGCAATCGGCATCTATCTCCCGGAAAGCCGTTACAAGGGCACTCACCAGAAAGCCGTTTTAAACGGGCTTCAAAAAACATCGGAGGCCATTCTCACAATCTTTGAGAATTAAATATATATGAGATTTATATGATACACATTAATAGAATTTTAAAACGCTATGAATACGAGCTTCTGAATTCCATTATTCCGTTCTGGGAAAAACACTGCGTTGATAATGAGAATGGCGGTTATTACTCTTTCCTTGACCGGGAGGGTAATGTATATGATACCGAAAAACACATGTGGTCAGAGTGGCGTATTGTCTATATGTTCGCAACACTTTTCAAATCCGAATATTCCAGGCCGGAATGGCTCGACATCGCAAAGCATGGCTTTGATTTTCTCGTCAGGAATGGTAAAAAAGCTGATGGCTCTTATTATTTCACTCTTAATAAAAAAGGACTTCCGGTTACGTCAGAATGCCATCCATTTTCAATCTATTCTGAAAGTTTCGCCGCTATCGGCGCCGCCGCTTTATATGAGGCTACAGGTGAAGAAAAATACAGGATGGAAGCAGTCTCAGCATATAATATTTTCAGGAAAAACATCAATATTGTTTCTTCGGAAAAACCTGTATTGGCCGGACAGAAAAAAAGAAAATCACTCGGTCATCAGATGATTTTATCCAATGCGGCGTTTATCCTTAATGAATCCTTTAACGCCTCTGAATATGATAATGATATAGATTTAGCGATAGAAAAAATTTTCAAATTCTGGAATAATGATTCAGGAATGTTTTTCGAGAACATCAATCAGGACGGAAGCTTTGATTTGGACTCCTGTGATGGCCGCCTGATTAATCCCGGTCACGCCCTCGAAGCAATGTGGTTTATCCTCCAATACGCGGAAAAGAAAAACAATGCGTTGTTGATTGAAAAAGTTTGCGGGTTCACAGAAAAAATCCTTTCTTACGGACGGGATGATAAATACGGCGGCATCTATTACTTCATGGATGCATGCGGCAAACCTCTGAATGATCCTAAAAGTTGTCTCAAGGCCTGGTGGGGACAGAATGAAGCCTCAATTGCAGCCTTATACGCCTATAAACTTTCAGGGAAGAAAACCTTTCTGGAATCCTTCGAGCATATTGACAAATTCGCATGGAAAAATTTCCGCGATAAAGAATACGGCGAATGGTTCGCTTATACCGATAGAAGAGGAAATGTCCCCCATGTCTTCAAGGCGCACGGATGGAAGACATTTTTCCATCTCCCGCGATATCTGCTGACCTGCATAAAACTTATGAAATCACTGGAACAATAAATAAAGGAGACTTCAGGTGAATAACGAGAATCTTGTGTGTAATCCGGATCGTGACATTATTTTTGTTCCTTTCAGTCCAATTTCTGAAACGGATAAATTTGAAGTCCGGGCCCAAATTCAAAATTCCGGCAAGTCCTCTAAAATAAATGTAGAAATCTATTTGGATATAGTGGATGAAGCAAATTTGTTATGGCGGGGAAAAAATTTTGCGGAAAAAGGGCGCTATGCGTTCGTACAATGTTTTCCTGATATTGTCGATAAAGCAGGTGTTCATAACATTATCATCCGGTTCTCCGCAGATGGTCTGAAATGGCAAACTGTCAGCAAAGATTTTGAAGTCAGAAAATATACACCGAACCTCATTGAAGGCGCATTTATCATGTTCGGCGCTACTGACAAAAAAACATGTTCTTCATTTTCCAATGTGAAAGATTTGACTGACTCCCAATGGAAAGAACAGATGGATTCTTTTGATGAACTGGGGTTCAAAACCATCATTCCCCTGGCAATTATCCAGCTTGAACATTACAGCGAGCGTTTTTCCGCCAACGTGGAAAAGGAGTTCAGGGCACATTATCCCTCCAGAATATATCCCACGTTTGATATGAAGTCGGAAGACCCTGTAAAAATCATTCTGGAAACGGCAGAAAAAAACGGACAAAAAGTCATTCTGCCGTTTGGAAATAATTATACCTTATGTGAACGCCGCCTGGAGCTAATGGAGGAAATATGGGAACGTTATGGAAAATATAAATCTTTTTACGGATGGTATCAGGCCCTTGAACCGCATCTGAATTTATCGGTAGATGTTTTTCAGGAATTTTTTGAATTGCTTGAAGAGGACAGAAAAAAAGCAGACGAACTCTGCCCCGCCAAACCAATACTGTTGTCGGTCGCTTGTAGCGCTCCGGCAATCAGCGACGCTATTTTCCACATACTCAAACAGGGAGCTTTCAAGGCCGATATTATAGCACCAATGGATATTTTGGGCTGTACGAGGGGACGTCCTGAGCAGTTAAAGCTCAATTCCCGTTCTTTTTCTGCTCTAAAGGAAGCCTTGAAGGATACAAAAACTCATTTCTGGGGAAACTGCGAATCTTTTGATATAGATGGTGAAGGCATAATTGTTCCACGATATCTGAATGGCGGCTTCGATGGTCATGCGGGCTTCGTCCAGCAGATGGAAACGGCAAGACCTTATTGCGAAAAACTCATAACTTTTGAAGCGACAGGCATCTTTGCCAAACCAGGGCTCAAACCCGAAATAGGCGGTGAAAAAGCTGTTGAACAGTACCAGCGTTATGCCGATTATATGAAGCATCCCGCTATTGCCTATAAAAATATTGCGCTTGGCCGCCAATATACAAAATCAAAATATCCTGATTTCCCAAACTGGCATCCTTCCAGTTTCTGGACCAGAAAAAAGCTTATTATTGATAAAAACCACCTTTCAAGCGATGGCTATATTGCCGGAGGCCGTCAGGAAGAACGGGCTGACCTATCAAAAATTTATGGATATGCTATTTTTGATGAACCTGTTTATCTTGAACTGTTGTTTGATCTGGAGAAGCAGGAAAAAATCGACATGCTGAGGGTAGCGGACGCGCCGCCCTTTTTGGGACAATTTGACAATCCTGACACTTCACCCGATAAAATCATAGTGGAAGCTGGAAATGATCTTAACAAAATGAAAAACATCGGAGAATGCTGTAAATATGTTCATGGCTGGGCAAGCATCGTCCTGCCTGAAACGCTAAGTTGCAGATATGTCAAATTCAGTTTTTCCAAAAAGAAAAATACAGCTTTTAAAAAATCGGCAATGCTTATAAACGAAATAGAAATATGTCAGAAATATGAAGAATAACAAGGAAAATATAATGCATAAAAGTGACGAAATCAGAATTATCGGCGGAACAGGTAAATTTGAAGAATTACTGAAAGTTATCGCTGACGGTAAAACAACAATCGTCAGATATGATTCGCCGGAAGAAGCGGTAAACGCCGAAAGCATGGAATGTACTGCGTATTTCATCATGCCCCATTATGAAAGAGGAGAAAAATTCGTTCCTGAAATGAATTTCGAGACAATAAAGAAGTTCGCGGGCCTTCAGCAGAAGGGACAGAAACTTTTTATTGAAAATTACATGGCCTGCGACTATCTGCATTCCTCCGTATTCGGGCATCAGGTTGACGGACTGGAACGTCATTTTTTCAATGAATATCTCATTGCCGACAATGAACTAAAGGCGGATATTGACGGGTATATCCTGCAGGCGAGAAATTCCTATTACTATCCGGGCCGCGCCATGGGATATCATACAGATTACGGGAGAAAAGTCCTTCTTTCCGCTTCCGACTGCATAGGCACTCATAATATTTTTAAGGAGGGCAGTTTCAGTTTTCCGGTGCTGGTGAGGGTGTTCAATTTTTTTGCTTCCGCTATGAATATGACGGAATATGATGGCACTATGATGCTTCCCTTTTTCCGCTGGAAAGAAGTTTATGCCTTTCTGTTCAATGAAATTCTCGACATCGAAAAAGTAAAAGTAAAAGCGGCTTTTGAGAAAGTTTTTAAGCCAATTTCAGTCTATGGAAAATCCTTCAATACACTGGAAAATGTTGTAGAGAAAGCCGTTAAATGGCATTTTAACTCAGGTCTGATGCTCGATAAAGACGGCACGAAAGGCATCTATGAAATGATTACGTCCTATAACTTGAAGCCCCGGGCAAACATCAGGATGGATTCCGAAATGCTGACGGGAGTTCTCCTCTGTAAATACGGCAAAATAGATAACGATAAAAAACTCATTAAAACCGGAAAAAACCTGATAAGATTTCTTCTTGACAACGGGATACAAGTGGAAAAAGGAGAAGCGGCCGGACTCTTCAAATGGTTTCATGATCTGGGCATGGGCCCTCATGTAATATACTCCTCCGATGCCGGGCGGGGCGGATTGACAATGATAAATATGTACAAGCTTTTCAAGGATGAGGAATATCTTGAAAGAAGCCGGAAACTCGGCGATGCCATAATCCGCTGGCTCGGCCCGGAAGGACTGCTCTGCGGAAACTTCAATTCCAGAACTGGTTTTTCAGGACGCCAGTCGGCGGAACACGTTACCGACAATCCCGTTTATTATGGTGAAATGACATCTTTCATGCTTCAGCTTTACAAACATACCGGAGAGACAAAGTATAAGGATGCCGTCTTGAAGTACGCAAATAAAATAATGTCAAAATTCCCTAATACTAAACCCTTCGGTTATTCTGATAATTTCACATACAGCCGCTATCTGCTTATGTTAGCGTCAGTGCAGGAACTCGCGGGAATGGACTTGTCGGAAAAAATTAATGATTGCCTTCGTTTTTTCAAAAATTTACAGCACAACTCAGGCGGAATCCGGGAAACTCCGATCCGTCTTACAGATCATGCTGAAGCAGGCGTAGGCATTGGTGATTCTTCCGATAACATAGCCGACATGCTTTACTGCAATAATTTTATTTTATGCGCATTGTCTGTTATATGCAAAATGAAAAATCCTCATTCCATTGACCTTAATCTTGCACGTGATATTTATGATAAACTCCGGGATTTCATACTGGCGGCCCAGATTAAGGACAGCGGCCCCCGTTTTGACGGCGGATGGATGCGGGCGTTCGACATGGACCACAACGAATACTACGGTCTCAACAAAGACAAGGACTGGGGCGCTTACTGCATTATGGCCGGCTGGATTACAGGCTTCATACCCCTTGCCCTTCTGAACGAACTGGGCGAAGATTCATTTTTCATCTGAAATGCTATTGACAATCCGTGTAAAATAGTTTATAATATTTAACTAAAGCACTTTAGTTAAACTCAAATAAGGATTTTAAAATGGCAAAATTGAAGTCTCATTTCAGGGTCGTTTATGAAGGCACACGCTGGAAAATTATATTCGGTTCTTATAAAGACAATATCGAGAAATTCGCGATAAATGAAATCCAGAAAATGGTTCAATCCCTTTTCCCGTATGTCATGGAGACTGTTCCGGCCCTCGGCCTTTCGCTGAAAAAACACGATGAACATCTTATCATTGTCGGTACCTCATCTTCCAATATTCTTATAAGAGAACTCGAAAAAAAGAAGAAAATCCAGATACCGCGCAAAGCCGAGGCCTACGGAATATCAATTCTTAAATCGCCCTGGAATCCTGAACGTAAAGTAATTGTAATTGGCGGACATGACACAAAAGGACTTCTCAACGGTATTGAGGACTTTAACGCCAGAGTACTGGAAGTCGAACACTCTCAGGAAAAACTTGAGGAAATAGCCGATTTATCTTTCAGCGACTATCCCCGCATACAGTATCGCGGGATATGGACATGGGGTTATGTGATTTATGATTATAGGCGTTTTCTCGACAATATGGCGCGCCTTCGCATGAATATGCTCACGATATGGAATGACCAGGTACCAGTAAATATTGACGACATCATAGATTACGCTCATTCAAGGGGCATTAAAGTTGTTCTCGGTTTTCACTGGGGCTGGGGCCATACAGGAATAGATCTCAGCAAAAAAGAAGACGTGAAACTGCTTAAAAAAGAAATCATCGACAATTACACAAAAAACTATTCTCACATTAAACATGATGGCATTTATTTCCAGACACTAACAGAACACCACAATACTGAAATTGGTGGAAAATCTCTTGCGGAAATCGTCTGCGCGATGGTTAATGAGATCGGCGGCGCGATCCTGAAAAAATATCCCGGACTGCATATTCAGTTTGGCCTGCACGCCACGTCCATAGTTGACGATTACAAGGACCTTGAAAAACTCGACAAAAGGATAAACATCGTCTGGGAAGACGCCGGGGCCATGCCATACCTTTATATTCCGGAACTGAATAAATCCCGTGTTAAAGGTCTCGAAACCATTGACGCCACCATTGGGTATTCAAAAAAACTTGCAGCGATGAGGGGCTGTCTTGAGTTTTCTTCAGTGCCGAAAGGTTTCTGCGCGTTGCGCTGGGGAGCGGAATTTGAAAATCACGACTCTTTCATTCTGGGAGAAAGAAGCAATGCCTTTATGGAAAAACGTCTTGAGCAGAGAACAAAACACTGGCAGAAAATCAACGGCCTCTGGATGGCGAATTACAAGAACGCCGTGAAATTTTACAGAGAAGTCTTAAAAGTAAAACCTGAAACAACAATTGCCACGGCATTGGTCGAAGACGGAAATTTTGAGAACTGTATTCAGAGTTCCATTGTTCTTTTTTCGGCGATACTGTGGAACCCTGATACTGACGAGGATATATTGCCAAGGATTGCGCACAGCTCATATTTTAAGGAAATCGAATGATTGCCGGCAAATCAAAAATAACGCTTCAGGACATAGCCACGGAAGCCGGGGTTTCAATGACCGCGGCTTCCATGTTCCTTAACGGGAAAGCAAAAAAATATAAAATCGCCGACGCCACCTGTAAGCGCATTGAAGAGGCAATAAAAAAGAACAATTTCGTTCCCAACGTCCTCGCCAGGGCAATCGCCTCTAAGAAAACCCTGATGATAGGCGTGATTACCGACGGTATTGAAAATTCTTTCTGGGCAAATATTCTCGAAGGCATAGAGGAAGTCATCGTAAAAAACAATTATCACATGCTTCTTTCTACATCCAAATATGATTACGTGTCGAAGGAAGAGATGTTCACATTCATGAATTCTAAAGGTGTTGACGGTTTCATTTTCTCCCCGGTCATCAGGAAAGAAGAAAAAAAGCCTGACTGGAAATTTGTTTATAAAATCTCTGAAAAAAAACCTGTAATAAGCCTGACCATTCCTTTCAAGGGATTGCCTTCAGTATATAATGACAATGTCGAAGGCGGACGCCTTGCCGCACAGTATCTCATGAATAAAGGGCATAGAAAAATAGCATTCACAGGTCGTATCGGCGATGCGTTCTCAAGAGGTGAAAGCTTCATAAATGAACTTCGTAAAAACGGCGTTGAAGCTCCGGTTTACAGGACAGTTGACGATTTTATCAGAGACGCGAAAAAATATACGGCAGTGTTCTGCTTCAGCGATTTCGTGCTTCTCGAACTCTACGGCAAAGCCGCGGAACATGGAATCAAAATACCGGATGATTTATCAGTTATAGGATACGACAATATGGATTTTTTGAAATTTCTTTCTCCGCGTCCGGCATCAGTGCACCAGTATAAAAAAGAACTCGGCATCTCCGCCGCGGAACTGCTCATGGAAATCCTTAAAGAAAAGTATTCCCCGGAAAATCCACCGTCAGAAAAAGTTTTCAAGCCCGTGCTTTCTGAAGGAAAATCTGTAAAAAATTTAACAAGGGAATAATATTATGGAAAAAACTGATAGGAAAAAACTGGCATTTACTCTTATCGAGTTGCTCATTGTAATTTCCATTATCGCCATACTGGCGGGCATTCTTCTCCCCGCCCTGAAAAAGGCAAAAGATAAAGTCAACGAAATAAATTGCAGAAACAATCTCAAACAGATAGCAAGTGCCGTTATCATGTACCAGAATGATTTCAACGGTTTTCTTCCATGTTCAAGAGCTACTAGAACCAGCGATCCGGCAATGTATTACAAAAGTTTTTATGACCAAATTCAGGAATATCTCGGATGTAAAAGTACAATCCCTGATTTTGGCGTATTTCAATGCAAATCGAATAAAGATAAATTTTATTATTTGGGTCGTTATACCAGCTACGGCGCTAATCATCAGGTCTTTTTCTATGCATCCAATACCTCTTATCCGAGCAGTTTTGTCCAATATCACAAACTGCTCTACCCTTCTGAACTGGCAGGAATAATAGAGGCGGATGGAACCTTATTTATTAATCCAGCTTACAATGCAGAACTCACGGTAAACAACGTCAATCCCCGCCACGGCGGCGGAGTAAATATCATGTACATGGACGGACATACGGGATGGAGAAAAGCACCTGTTCCAAACACTTATGGTGGGGAACGTAAATTATGGCTGCCGAACCCGTAAAAATAATTTTAAAAAAGGAAGTAAAATGAAGTTCAGAATGAAAATGTTTATCTTATCCGGAATTTTTCTGTTCTCATCAGCATATTCAGAAAATGCTGTTCAGTTTTCAATAAAAGATAAAGACCCTTTATGTCGTTTCAGCCCGGAAGAAATAAAAAATGGAAAAGTAGAAGGAAAAACTGTTGAATACCTATCCAAATACGCTGAATTGGAATTGAAAGCCCCCAATGACAAACTTGCAGAAAAGATGAATGAGAAATACGGCGATTTTGGAATACCCGCTGAATTACCGGATAATAAGGAGTTAATTGATTTTCTAATGTACAGCGCAGATCATTACCGTACAAGCTACCTTCACCTTGGAAAAGAACCGGACAGAAAGAATATCGCGCCCATTCAATATGTCGGTGCGGCTTTACGGGATTTGTGGCTTTATCACAATGATGAAAATGCAAGGAAAAAATATGAAATCATCCTCCGCCACGCGTTGAGAAACATAGAAAATAAAAGTGACGAGGAAATAATCTCCAAAATCGATGAAAGAGGCCTCATGAACCTCTGGCATCCCCTCATGAAATCGGCGGCGCTGTACTATGCGCAACTCTATGCGGCGACGGGAGATGAACACTTCGCGCAAAGAACTTGTTTAATACTGAAACGTTTCGGAGAAGTCATAGGTGGCTGGAAAATATACTGTAAAAACCGTGCAAAGAATGAAGTGAAAATTTTTTCTACCGACAAACCGCTGCCTGTCGAAGTCAATTACGGGCTGTGGGGATATTGGGGAGATGTCCACGATTTAAACCATGCTTTGCCTCTGCTTGAAGCATATCTACTCATTAAAAACAGTAAATCCTTCGCGGCGCTCTCAGATGAAAACAAAAAAATAATCTCTGAAAAACTCCTTTCAGGATTGGTCGAAAAACATCTTCTTTTTAAATTCCGCCCCTTGCACAATCAAAATATGAACCGCATTAAAGGAATGGCATATTTCGGAAAATTCCTGAACAGGCCGGAATACATCCACGCAACCCTAAGATGGATAAGGGACATTCTTCATATCGGGTTTCGCAGTGACGGCATGTGGTGCGAAGGTACTGTAGCCTATGGTTTTCCGGTTGCCAGAGGAATTATGGAGACTGCCGATTTTCTGAACGGATATTCAGATCCTTCAGAATATATTGATCCTGTTGACAAAACCCATATTGAAAACTTCAACCCCGAAAAAGAATTCGGCTATGACTTCAACAGAATAAAAGCAGCTTTTGATTTATTGGCATTGCCGGACGGACGTTCAGTTGCATTTGAAGACAGCACATGGAACGCAAAAGGAATGTTTTTCGGAAATCCCCCCATAGTTTCCAAATCTTTCCTCATGGGCGCGTCAGGGAAAGGAATGCTCGGTTTCGGAAAAGGAGAAAAACAAGTCAGGCTTTACTCGCAATGGGAGGGAACAAACAATCATGACCATTACAGTAATCTGGAGCTCGTGTTATGGGCATGCAATGAGGAAATATCATCTGAAACCGGATACCGCGGCCTGCGGGATTGGAATATAAGTACTGCCGCTCATAACACCGTAGTAGTGGATGAAAAAAATCAGTCCGCAAGAGAACATAAAAATAAAAACCCCGATGACAGATTGCCGCTTTATCCTGAATATGTTCATAAAGATTTATGGGGAGTTGGCGCCCTTTATGATGACGGCGGTTCCCTGAGGTTATGGGACATGGCGGAAAAAGGCATTCAAATAGCTGAAATAGATGCGAATAAGTCTTACAGTACTGTTGCAGGCACTAAAGTCTACATGCGTACTCTGGCTATGGTCAAAATAGATGATGAACGTTTTTATGTGCTGGACATTTTTCGTGTGAAGGGCGGAAAAATCCACGATTACATGCTGCATGGGAATCTCGCCAAACCTTATAAAATAAAAATATCGGCAGATAAGGAAGCTGTTCCTGATAAATTAAAAATCGGAAAATATCTCGAAAGCATAAGCGCCGGTAAAAAAAATTCTGAGAATTTTGCCGTTGAATTTTCAGATGACGGCGGCTCCGTCCTGAGAACTGTTTTTGCAGGTGGAACAGAAAAGGACATTATTATCGCGCAAGGTCCTGCGATACGCCTTGACAATGAACCGTCATCCTGGGGCAAACCCGGGCATTCCCCTGTAACGGCAAAGTCAGGAAAAACTTCAGAATTTCTATGTGTACGCCATAATGGCCCTGAAACAATATTTATCGCAGTACATGAAGCATATAAGAAAGATGAAAAGCCAATTGTCAGGAATATAGAATTGCTGAAAGTAAAATCAGAGAACTCTCTTGATGTCGGTATAAAAGTGAAACTTGAAAACAGGGAGGATATTTTCATATCATCCATTGATTCAAACACTAATATAGAATATGAAAATATCTCTTTCAGTGGGAACTTTCTTCATGCCGTCACCGAAAAAGGAAACGTTAAAGAAATCCGCGTTTACGGAGCTGAAAAATTATCATGGGATAAATTCCATCTGGATAAGCCGACAATATCAAAAGGCGCCGTTTACAGCATCGAAAGCAAAAGCAGGGGAGGCAAAAACAACTCCTTCACAGTGGAAGGCATACTGCCGGAAAAAGATAAACTGAAAGGCTCAATAATTATAATTTATGACGGACAGAAAAGGCCGCATCCTTATATTATTTCCGAAATCGAGAATCTTCCCGGCGACAAATCGAAAGTCATCGTCAGCAACGAAAGCGGATTCATAATGAACGATGAGAGCATGACAATGCTCTACTATCCCTGCTGGAAAATACCAGGAAAGCCAAGCTACATTATTAAAGGGAAACATATTTTAAACGCTGAAAACATGAAAGAAAATTGAATATTATGAAGCTCTCTGAATTGGAAATGAAATGGGGGAGGTTTGCTTACCGCACACAGGGAACTTCCGGGATTCCTATAATATTCCTGCATGGAACAGGCTGCGATTGTGAGGACTGGGAAAAAATCATGCCCCTCCTTCCACACGGTCAGTATATGATATTTCCCGAATTCCGCGGACACGGAAACAGTCAGGTGCCGAAAGAAAATTTCACAATCGGCAATCTGGCTGAAGATCTTATTCATCTCACGGAACACTTGAAACTCAATCAGTTTTATCTGCTCGGCCATAGTCTCGGAGGAATGGTATCGCTTGAAGTAGCAAGACGCTGCAATATGGCGAGGGGATTGATTTTGCTCGAAGGATGGACCCGTCTGTCCGTATGCGGAAATGCCTTTGATAAAAATCACATGTTCGGTTACATGCCCGTTTCAGTTTCCGATGAAATCAGGAGAAAATCAAAAAGCATAATAAACTCCTTTCAAGCAGATGCCTGGAAATATTTTTGGGAGTCTGTAAAGAACTTTGACGCTTTCGACTTTCTGCAAAATTCAAATATTCCAATACTCGAAATATATGGCATGTGTGGATATAAGGGCTCCAGAAATCTTCTGCAAGTGCCAGAAAGAAAAAATATCAGCCTGGAGTTCATCAGCGGTGTCGGACATTATCCCGCACACGAAAAACCGGACGAAACGGTAAAACTAATTTGGGATTGGTTAAAAGAAAATAAATGAGGTTTATTATGAATAATGCTGCCCGAATAAAATTGAAGTTTACACTCATTGAACTGCTCATAGTGGTTTCTATAATTGTAATTTTAATTGCTATCTTACTTCCATCATTGCAGAAAGCCAAACAAACAACAAAAAGCATCGTCTGCAGGAATAATTTAAAACAAATCCACCTCAGTTCACTTTCATATACCAGTGACAATAATGAGTGGGTGCTGTTGATGAAATGGCCCGTATGGTATACACGACTCTATGATTATGGGTTAAAATATCCTGTTAGCTTCATGTGCCCTTCCGAAACTACTGCGTTCGGAAACTACAACGATGGCTTTTTTAAATATACACATTATGCTCTGAATCCATTTTTATGCGGGGCAACTGATGAGCCATTGTACAAACCACATAAAATTAGTGCGGTAACTAGTCCTTCAACGGCAATATTTACAGGAGACAGTGCCATGATTGCCGGCACTGCCATAAGGTATACCAGCCATTTAAGTTATCGACATTCCGGAGGAATACCAGTTAAAATGACAGGTAGCTCTGACACTGTTTATCTGGTAAATAAAGACAAAGGCACCGCGAACATAGTATATATGGACGGACATGTGGAAGCAAAGACATTTAACAGCCTCGGCGGCTTGGTTACTAACGCGCCAATGAAAAATGGTTTCAATGAATAGGTTCAAGTAATATTTTAACAGCTAAAGGATTTAGAAAATGAAATGTATAAATATAATTGTTTCCGTTTCAAGTTTATTTTTTCCATTAATTTCATGTGTTAAAATCAACTCATCTGATTCAGGCATCTCTCCTATTAAAACAAATGAATTGAAGCAAAATAAAATTCCTTCAGAAAAGGATGACCGCAAATACAGAAGCCTGGCAAAATATGCTGACCTTGAGCTTTCCGCTCCAACGGACAAATTGACAAGCATGATGACGGAAAAGTATGGTAAATTTCAGATACCTTGGGATGTCAGTTGGAGGGATTATGCATGTCCTGCCAGATATATCATGGGGGCATTGCGAACTCTTTGGTTTGATTATGACGACAAAAATGCCCGTGAAAAATATATTTTGATAGCTCAATATATCCTTAGTAATCTTGAAAAGATGAGTGATAAAGAATTATTGTCAAAAATTAATGATGACGGTACTAAAAATCCCTGGCACTTATTTTTAAAAGAGGCCGCTTATCAGTACGCGCGTTTATATGAAGTGTCAGGGAAAGAAAAATATGCCCGCCGTTCCTGTTTATTGTTAGAGCGCTTCAGTGAAGTAGTTGACAATTGGCAGATACACTATCAATACTGGGATAATAGATTAAAGCCCGGTTCATATACAATAGGCAATAAGCCTATTCCCATACATGTTTCCGACGGGTTATGGGGCCATTGGGGAAACGTGCATGATTTAGTCCGGGCCGAAGAGTTAATTACCGCCTATTCTCTTATTACATCCAGCCTTTCATTCAAAGAACTTAGCAAGGAACAGCAGAAAAAAATAACGGATATGTTCCATGTGTTAGTAAAAAAGCATTTTCTGTTTCCATTCAGGCCTGGCCATAACCAAAATATGAGCCGGATAAAAGGCCTTATCCGTTTTGGGACAGTATTGAATGAGCCTGCATATTTTCACCAAGCCTATCGCTGGCTTAAGGATATGATCAATATTCCCTATCGTGCCGATGGATTCTGGTGTGAAGGCACATTAAGCTACGGATATCCGATGACAACCGCAATTATTCAGTGTTCCGAATTGCTTGAAGGCTACTCTGACCCACCCGGCTATATCGACCCTGTTGACGGCAAACATTTTGACAAACTCAGTGTCAAAAAGGAATTTGAAAAAGATTTTGAGCGTATCAAATATCCTTTCGATTTGCTGACTTTGCCAAACGGACGTCCTCTAGCTTTGGAAGATACTGAGTGGGATGCAACAAATTTCTTTTTCGAAAATCCCATGAAAACTGAAACAACACCATTTCTTCTTGGCGCTTCAGGCATTGGCATGATGGGATTTGGAAAAGAAAAGGACCGTTTCGGAGGAAATTTCCATTTTGACGGTACGCACGGGCATGATCATTACGACTGTCTTGGTATTTCCCTGTGGGCGTGCAATCAGGAAATTTCCTCCGAAACTGCTTATCGGGGCCTGCGCGACTGGAATAAAAGCACAGCCGCCCATAATACAGTTGTTATTGATGAAAAAGATCAATACACATACCATCAGGGCGTAGAGAAAAAAGAAGCATTGTATATTGCGCCTATCCCCCTCTACCCGCAATATACTTATGAACATATAAGGGGGGGGGTTTACAGTGACAACAGCGGCAGACTTGTTCTGTGGGATACAAATGATCCTGAACTGCAAATTGCTGAAGTTGATGGAATAAATTCATACAAATATACCGTAGATGTAAAAGAATACAGACGGACGCTTTGTTTAGTGCGCGTTGACGAAAAACACTTCTACATGGTTGATATTTTCAGGGTTAAAGGCGGGAAAACACATGACTGGATGTTTCATGGAAACTTCGAGAAAAAATATGAAGTGAAAATTACCGGTACCGCCGATATGCCTTCTTTTATTGAGAAGAAAGGAGTTCTATGCAAGTATATGGATAATCTGCGAGCTCTCCCCTATGCTTGGAATAAAAATGTAATCGCTGATTTTTGTTCTGAAGATGGAGCAATTTTAAGAACAATTATCGCAGGTTCAGAAAATACTGACGTGATTGTTGCCGATGGTCCTGCTATTCGGCTCGCTCCGTCACCGGATGCCTCGAATAAAGTATTAAACGATAAGGGGAAAAAAGTTCCTTGGAAACCAACAGAAAAAAAATCTCAATTTTTATGCATACGCCGTTCAGGTTCGGAAAATATATTTGTCGCAGTGCATGAAGCTTATAAAAAAGATGAAAAGCCAATTGTCAGGGATATAGAATTGCTGAAAGTAAAATCACAGAACTCTCTTGATGTCGGTATAAAAGTGAAACTTGAAAACAGGGAGGATATTTTTATCTCGTCCACAGATACAAACTCCAATATGGAATGCGAAAATATCTCCTTCGGCGGAAACTTTCTTCATGCCGTCACGGAAAAAGGAAACGTTAAAAAAATCCGCGTTTACGGAGCTGAAAAATTATCCTGGGATAAATTCCATCTGGATAAGCCGACAATATTGAAAGGAGCTGTTCACAGCATCGAAAGCAAAAACAGGGGCAATAAAAATAACTCCTTCACTGTGGAGGGCACACTGCCGGAAAATGATAAGCTTAAAGGCTCAACGATTATAATTTACGACGGACAGAAAAGGCCGCATCCTTATATTATTTCCGAAATTGAAAATCTTTCTGACGGCAAATCAAAGGTTCTTGTTGACAATGAAACCGGCTTCATCATGGATAATGAAAGCATGACAATGCTTTATTGTCCCTGCTGGAAAATCCCTGGAAAACCAAGCTATCTCATTAGAGGAAAACATGTTTTTATACCTGAAGGCTAATAATTAAAACTTTTAATAGAAAATTAATAACCAAACAGGATTTATGATAAATCCATACAAAGATGTAAACTGGAAATCCGTTCAGAGAATCGCTTCCGCCACCCATATGCATATAAGCTCTCAGAATTCTCTGGACAACGCATGCAAATATGGCATCAGGCATTTTCCCGTCTCTAATTATTATCCGTCGGCCCCATACGACGCAAATACAAAAATCAGTAATTTCAGGTTGAGACAATCGTGGCCCGTTAAACGGCACGGGCTGCTTATAAATCCGCCTGTAAACTGGAATGATATTATTACATGGCAGTCCGAACTTGAGGACCCATACAAGTCGAATTTCCCTTTCACTGAATGCGCCCCGCTCTTTAAGAATATTCCTGAAAACATTATTTTGAGCAATAACGCTGAACATCATGGTTTCACAAATATGGAATGTCATATATGCAGTCCTGGTTCTTCTTTCATTTCAGGGAATTTTGACTCAAGGGGGCATTATCATCTGGATAAGCATGGTTTTTCAGTGGGTTTCGGCGGAAGATGGCAGGATGGATTTAAGGATATTTTTGATAAACTGGATTATCCTGACGAAGGAGGGATTGTAATATGTCATCCGACATGGTTTTCCAGGATTCCGGATACTCATATAATGGAAATGCTGGATTTTGATGAAAGAGTTTTAGGCATTGAAATTTATAATGATTATTCAGGAAGAAGAGACTGGTCGAAAATCTCCGGATATCATGCCCCGCCTGAATCAAAACCGGGGTTTTCACTGAATCTATGGGACAGAATTTTGAAAACAGGCCGTAAATGCTGGGGCTTCTGCGTACCGGATCACAGTGTTGAAAAAGGCGGAAACTGGAATGGCAGAAATATCCTGCTTGTTTCTAATTTTACAGACAGGGACTGCCTGAAAGCTTATCGCCAGGGACAGTTTTACGGATCTTTGAAAGACTCAGGATTAACAGTCAGAAATTTTGCAGTGACAGAGAATTCTATTTCCGTTGAAGTTAATATCTCGTCTGCGATTAAATTCATAACCGAAAATGGAATTGTAAATGTTGTTGAAGGAAAAAAAGGCGAATATAAAATCCCAATGAAAAACAATATTCCTGATATTTTGTTTGTTCGGGTGGAAATAGAGGATAATTCAGGAGAACGCCTTTTCCTTCAGCCTGTAATGAATCAGAAAAATAAACTTAATCTAAATCTCCGCCGCTGAAATTATCAATATGAGAAACGGACAAAACGGTAAAATATCCCCCGAATGGTTTTAAAAAAAGTAAGGATTTTGAATATGAATTCACAGGAACGGATTTTAAGCGCGCTTAAATACAAGACAGCGGATAGAACTCCTGTTTTCGAGTATTGTCTTCTCTCCGACAGCATAACGAAGCTGGTACTGGAAAGACCTTACGCACAGCTTCACTGGGAAGAATGCGTTAAGGAAAAAGGATGGCAGAACTCAGTTCGGCAACTTGCCGTCGATGTCATGGATATAACTGAATTTTTCGGTTTTGACATGATATATCAGGTCCCTAATCCTGCGCCTCCGAAAATTTTTACGGAAACTGGGAAAAATGATGAAAATATAATTGACGACCCCGTCGAAAAAGTCAGAAAGAGAAACGAACTGAAGAGAAAATCCCCCGCCGCTGTCAATGAAGACAGTCTGCTTATTTACCGTTTTCTCAGGGAGGAAATGAAGAGGCGCGGTATATCTGTTCCAATCCTCGCCCCCGCATATGCTCACGGAGTATGGACAGATATAGACCTCATGCAGACAATGCTGCTGGAACCGGAAGTCGCGCATGAACACTTCGCCATCGCCACACGCAATGCAGAAGCTAAAATTCTGAAGTACTTTGAATGCGGTGTCGAACAGATCGGGATCGGAGGGGATTTCGCTGGAAACGCTCCGCTGATTTCGCCGGAAACTTACCGGGCTTTCATCGTCCCCGAACTGCGGAAACTCTCTGATAAAATCCACTCTCTCGGTCTTCACGCCGTTAACGCCAGCGACGGGAATCTCTGGGGCGTGATTGAAGATTTCCTGATAAACACAGGCGTTGACGGATACCTGGAAGTAGATGAACACGCCGGGATGGAACTCAAAAAGCTTAAAGCCGCCTATGGGGAAAAAATAACCTTTTACGGAAATATGGACTGCGGCAACATATTGAGTTTCGCGCCTCCCGAAAAAATCAGGAGCAAAACCATACAGTGCATTGAGGACGGCCTCGGAAACGGCGGGCATATCTTCACAGCCAGCAACGCCATAACCGACAGTGTTCCGGTTGAAAATTATTTTGCCATGGTCAACGCTTATAGAAATTATTTCAATCTTCCTAAACTCAAATAAGAAAGTGTTTTTATGAAAACTGTAAGATGCCTGGAAGACACATGTATAAAGCCTAAACCCGATTTTGAGCGATTGAAAAAATCCCTGCTCAGGAAGGGAAATCCTGATGATGTCCCTTTTTATGAACTCTACGCTAATAAGGGCACAATGGAAAAAGTTCTGATGAGGGAAATAAAAACGGCTTCTGATATTGTCGAATTTTATTATAAGACCGGCTATGATTATGTCCCGGTCGGAATATATCTCCCCCTCACAAAAGGGAGTCTCAAAGACAGCAGTAAGGGCTACCCTGTTACAGATAGAGAAAGTTTTGAAAAATATCCGTGGCCTTCCATTGCAGAAATTAATTACAATCTTCTCGAAGAAACATGTAAAGTTTTACCGGAAGGCATGAGAATAGTCGGACAGACCAACGGAATTTTTGAAAATACCGAGTCCCTCTGCGGATATGAAGGGTTATGTTATCTGCTTCTGGATGACCGCGAACTCGTGAATGAAATTTTCAGGCGTCTTGAAAAACTTTTCACGGCATTATATACGGCAATGGCTTCTTTTAAAGAAATCGGCGCATTGGTCATAAGCGATGATATGGGATTTAAAACCCAAACCCTGATAGCCCCTGATGATCTCAGAGAATTCGTACTTCCAAGACATAAAAAATTTGCAAAGATAGCGCATCAGAAAGAAAAACCCTGCATTTTACATTCCTGCGGAAATCTGAAAACAATCATGGATGAGATTATCGATGATGTCGGGATTGACGCCAAACATTCTTTTGAAGACGCTATCCTTCCAATAACAGAAGCAAGCAAATTATATGGTCACAGGGTAGCTCTTTTGGGAGGTTTTGATGTCGACAGGCTCTGCCGGAGCACTGAAGAGGAAATCCGGAAACATACAAGTTTGTTAATTGAAGAATGCGGAAGCAACGGCGGATACGCGCTAGGCTCAGGCAACAGCATCGCCGATTATATACCCATCGAAAACTATCTCTGCATGCTTGATCAGGGCTGGTCAATGCGAAAATAATATTTTATTCTGACAAAAATTTCACTCCACGGTACTGCAAACGCAATTGAGCGGTATAGAAAGGCTTTGCTCTCCCTGTCCTCACAAATTCGTTCTGCAAATTTCACTACTTCAGAGTACAGAAAATGAAAAATCCGGATATTTATGGTAAAATTGTAAAAGAAATGGTAAATTGTGATATAATATAGATGTTTCAAGGAGGCGGTGCAACATTCCATTTTCTCGTATAAAACCGCCGAAGACGTGTTTAACAGGAAACTTTAAATGTTTGATATAAAAATAGATAAGCCTTTGGTTTTCTTTGACTTGGAAACCACCGGCACTAATGTGCAGAATGACAGGGTTGTTGAAATTTCAGTTGTAAAGCTCTTTCCTTCCGGGGAAAAAGAGGTCAAGACACGTAGAATCAATCCTGAAATGCACATTCCCGAGGATGCCACAAAGATTCATGGCATAAAAGATGAGGATGTGGCGGATTGTCCTACATTTAAGTCGCTTTCCAAGAATTTTTACATCTACCTTGAAGGCTGTGATCTGGCCGGATACAACATTATAAGGTTCGATTTGCCGTTGCTGATCAGGGAATTCAGCAGGGCGCAACTGGAATTTTCTCTCGACGGAAGACGTCTGATAGACCCGTTTGTGATATTCTGCCAGATGGAGCCGCGAAACCTGACAGCCGCTTATAAGCTGTTTTGCGGCAAGGAATTGACCAATGCCCACAGCGCCGAGGCCGATACGCTGGCAACTATTGAAATACTGGAGGGCCAACTTAAAAAATATCCTGAACTTCCGCATTCTATTGACGCCTTGCATGAATTATGCGATCAGAGAGATCCGTCGCGGATTGATGCCGGCGGCAGGTTTAAATGGCAGGACAAGGAGGCAATTATCGGGTTTGGAAAAAATTCAGGTATTCCGCTCCGTAAAATTGCCGTTGACAACCCGGGATTTTTAAAGTGGATGCTGAATTCGGATTTTCCGGAAGACGCAAAGAAAATAGCACACGAAGCCTTGAAGGGTATATTTCCTGTAAAGGAATGATAAAAATATATGAGCAATAAACTTAAACATCTTTTTAAACTGCTCGATGACGAAAATCAGCAGACCGCAAGCCTGGCAATGGCACAGCTTCTGAATTATGAAGACAAAATCAGCCCGGCTTTGAGAAAACTTCAGGAAAGCGGCAATGACCGCCTCAGAAAAAGAATACATCAGATCCAGTCCATAATAACTCTGAGAAGACGCAGAAAAAGCCTTTCCCAGAACCTGAAAAACAAACATGCCAACCTGATAAAAGCCCTCATAGAGCTTCATCTCCAGTGGTATGATAACGACGCGGAAGAAATTATCTTTCAATACTGGACTGAATTAAGGGACAATGCCATTAAAAATAATATATCGTCATTGGAAAAACTAGGCCTCTTCATGCAGAAATCCGGGTTCAACGCGGTAAATAAAGATGACGTCGAGGCTGATTATTACTGTATCGGGATTGTTTTTGAAGACCTCATGGGTTCGGATTTCATATTGTGCTCAATAGCGCGTGAAATCGCGGCGGCGTCAGGCCTTGAGCTGAAAATAATACAGCTCATCGGAGATTTCGGGCTCATGAATCAGCAGGGACAGATACTGCTCCCGAAAAACGGCTGGAGAATTATCTCCGATATGAAAATTAAAAAAGAACACTACAAGGAGTGGAACGCTTCAATGATCCTTAATTTTGCCTCTTCGCTCCTTTTCATGTGCGCGGTAAGCATGAACAGCTTCCGTTATATAAATACGCTCGGCACCTGCATGGCAAAATCCAACGGAAAAGAAAATATTTCCTTTCTGCCTTATCCATACAATACAAAAAAATAAGGGCCGGAAACTTCTTCGCGGCCCTGATAATGCTGCAGGATAAATCAAAAGTTTATTCAGTATTTCTGAGCTCCGCGTTCGGCGCTTCTGAAAACCCTGTCCATCCGTCATCTCCAAAAGGAGAAAGTTTCCAGGGCTTGCGCTTTCTGAACTTATTATGAAATTTCTTTGCAAGAACCCCTTTTTCCTCAGGCTACAACCTCTCGCCCCTTCAAACATGGGAAAATATACTTCTACTGATCCGTAAAAGCCGGAGAAAATAATTATTTTCTTGAAAATATTTCTTCAAATACTTGCAAAATTTTGCAAATTATGCCATACTATTAAAAGCAACAAGAGAAAAACATGAAAACAAAAGACAGAAAACTTTTAGTCCCGGAACGCGAGAAGCTTATACTCGACCTGCTCAGCGAAAAGGTTAAAACCCTGCCTGAACTCAGCGAGAGCCTCGGCGTATCCTCCGCGACAGTACGCAGAGACCTGATTTCACTGGAAGAACAGGGCCGAATACATCGAGTGCACGGCGGTGCTGTAAGGGCAAGGCTTTCAAAGGGCGAACCCATTTTTGATGAAAAAGCAAACCTCAAGATGGAGGAAAAAAACAGGATAGCGGAACTGGCTTTGGGATTTATTGAAAATTCCGACACCGTTTATCTCGACGGAGGAAGCACAATACTGAGACTTGCCAAACTCCTGAGCAAAAAAGGAAATATTTCAGTTACGGTAATTACAAATTCGCTCATGGCAGCCGCTGAATTTATGGAAAGCCCACACAGGCTGATTCTGGTAGGCGGGGAATTCAGGGCCATAAGCCGTACAATAGTAGGGGTACTCACCGCAAATACAATTAACTCACTTCATATAGATAAAGCTTTTCTCGGAACAATCGGCTTCAGTCTTCAGGACGGGATTTCAACTACAGACCCCAATGAAGCATATACAAAAGAACTTATCATGAAAAGATCTGGAAAAAATATACTCATGGCGGACAGCAGCAAGCTTTGCCTTCAGTCACTCGCCACGAGCGGAAAACTCGAAGACATAAACACACTGATAACGGATTCGGGAATATCTCCCAATATGCTGAAAGAACTTAAAAAGAAAAAAATAGAAGTCATTTATTAAAATAAAAACAAACAGGAGCAGAAATGGGTAATTATTACAGTGACCTTGTGCCGGACTTCAAAGCACAGGAAATAAAATTCGAAAGCATTAAAGCATACCATTACAACAAGTCTCTCAAAGACGAGTTGAAGGCTAAAAAAATAAACAAAGAGGAAGTACAGGAGCTTTACGAATCAATGCTCGTGATCCGCGAATTCGAAGAGATGATTTTGAAACTCCGTACCGGCGCTTATGAAATCATAAAGGAATATGAATACCGCGGCCCGACACACCTTTCCATCGGACAGGAAGCTACCGCGACAGGGGCCTGTTCCGTTATGAATATAACAGACCTCATCACTTCCACACACCGCGGACACGGCGACTCCATGGCCAAAGGTTATCACGCCATCCGCAGAATGACAGAAAAGGAACTCAAGGAACGCTGTCCTGAATTCGCGGACAAAAAAGGAGATGAGCTCCTGGAAGCCGTCCTTGAAGACCATGTCTACAGGACCATTGCCGAACTTTTCGGCAAGGAGGAAGGTTACGGCAAGGGTCGCGGCGGCGGAATGCATATAGCCGACTTCAGAGTCGGACACCTCGGTGCGAACGCCATCGTAGGCGGCGGTGTTCCAATTGCGACAGGCGCGGCAATGACCTGCCGTCTCGATCATGACAAAAAAGGCAGAGTGGTCTGCTGTTTTGCCGGTGATGGCGCTTACGCCAACGGCGTTGTTCTCGAATCTCTCAACTGGGCTTCGCAGGACCAGTTCACAAGTTCAATGGCTGAAACAAATTTCGGCCTTCCCATAATATACTGCATCGTAAACAATCACTTCGGCATGACAGGACGCGCCGACGGCGAAGTTACAGGCATAGATTTTCTGGCGCGCAGAGCGGCGGGCTTCAAGAACAACAACATGCACGCAGAAGTCGTATGCGGCATGGATGTCATGGCTGTACGTGATGCCATCCTGAGAGCTAAAAAAATAATCGCCGAAGGAAAAGGCCCTGTTCTTCTCGAACTCGACACATACCGCTATTACGGGCATTCCCTCTCCGATCCCCGTAACGAATACCGCACAAAGGAAGAGGAAGAACGCTGGAAGCATATTGACCCTCTGATAACTTTCAGACAGGCTATTCTCGACTCCGGCGCTTTCTCTGAAAAAGAAGTCGCCGCCATTGAAAAGAAAGTGGCGGACAGAAATGCCAGGGCCGCGCGCCGCGCCGTTGACTCTCCCGACCCTGACCCGGTTGATGTAATCAAATACATGTACACTGACAGCTTCTGCAATGAAGTCCCGGAAAAATATAAAAAAGTGCATCTCGTCGGTAAAGTCCCTGAAGTAAAGCGCGATTCTGAAGGACGCGTAAATTACAGGGATGCCATCAAAGAGGGCATCATGGAGGAAATGCTCCGCGACAACCGTGTCGTACTCTACGGCGAAGACGTTTCTGATTACGGCGGCGCTTTCAAGCTCTCCAAAAACATGCTGGAAGCTTTCGGGCGCGACAGAGTTTTCAATACCCCAATTTCGGAAGCCTGCATCTGCGGAACGGCAGTCGGCATGGCAATGACGGGTTACAGGCCGATAGCCGAACTCATGTACATGGATTTCGCGCTGATGGCTTCAGATCAGATTTCCAACCAGGCCGCAAAATGGCATTACATGACAGGCGCTTCAACAAAGGTGCCAATCGTTGTAAGGTGTAGCGTGGGCGGCGGAAAAGGTTACGGCGGTCAGCATTCACAGTCGTTGGAATCGATGTTTGCGCACATCCCCGGAACTTACGTGGCATATCCCTCAAATCCCTATGACGCAAAAGGCCTTATAAAGACGGCCATACGCGATGACAACCCCGTTGTTTTCGTGGAAGGTCAGCTGCTTTACAACGTGAAAGGCGTTGTTCCGAAAGAAGAATATCTGATACCGTTCGGTCAGGCAAACATAATACGTGAAGGTAAAGATATTACTTTCGTAGTGTGGGGCCCTGCCGTAGCGGACGCGATGAAGGCAGCGGACGAACTCGAAAAAGATGGCATAAGCGTAGAGATAATCGACCCGAGGACACTTGTTCCCTTCGACTGGGAAACGGTTTTCGCCTCTGTCAGGAAAACAGGCCGTTGCGTGGCAATAAGCCAGTGTGTCGATATCGGCAGTTTCACTGGGGAAATAGTTTCCCAGATAACAGCTGCGTGTTTTGACCAGCTCGATGCGCCCGTCCTGAAAGTCGGGGCCAAAAACGGAATAGCCCCTCAGGCATATACTCTCGAAGCGGCTTTCCTGCCGTCCGTTAAAGATATGACAGACGCGGCAAAGAAACTTATCTAAGAAGAGGACGCAAAACATGGCTACAAAAATACCTATTCCGAAACTCGGTCAGTCCGAAGAGACTGTCAAAATAGAAAAATGGCGCGTCAAGGAAGGCGACACCATTAAAAAAGGCGATATACTTTTTGAAGTTGAAACAGACAAGGCTGTCCTTGAAGTGGAATCACAGTTCGAAGGAACGCTCTTGAAAATAGTAGTGCCGGCGGGAAAAGAAGTCCCCGTCATGTGCACTGCCGCCGTAATAGGAAACCCCGGCGAAGCGCTTCCGGCAATAGATGAAATAAAAGCCCCCGCCACGAAAACGGAGGCCTCAAAAGCTGCCGCTCCAACTGCGGCGAAAACCGCTTCTGCCGCTCCTAAAGTGGAGACACAAAACGCGCCTGCATATAAAGCGCCGGAACCAGTATTCAGCACTCCTGCCGCAAAAGCAAAACCCAGCCCAAGAGCAAGGAATTTCGCTAAAGATTACCTGATAGACCTGAACAAAATAACAGGAACAGGCGGCGAAAACGGAAGAGTTACCGAAAAAGACGTTCGCAACTACCTTGAAAGCTCCGGCTATCTTTCCAAAAAGATAACGCCCGCCGCTTTCAATGTTGCCCAAAAAGAAAAGCTTGAACTGCTTTCCATAGAAGCTTCCGGCGAAAACGGAAGAATTACGCTGGCGGACGTGAAAGCCGCGGCCTTTGAAAAGCCGAAGGAGCTTTCCACAATCCGCAAGGTAATTGCCAAGCGCCTGACTACTTCAAAACAGCAGATACCTCATTTCTATGTTACAGTCAGCGTTGACATGTCCAGCATAATGGAAATGAGAAAACGCCTCAAGGAAGAAGGTATAAACTACAGTGTCAATGTTTTCATCATAAAAGCAGTGGCAATGGCTTTGAAGGAGTTTCCGTCACTGAATTCCGAGACGGACGGCAACACCATCAAAAATAAATCAAAAATCAATGTCGGGGTCGCCGTCAGCCTTGATAACGGGCTGGTTGTTCCCGTTGTCAGAAATACCGACAAAAAAGCCCTTGATGAAATACAGGACGAAGTAGCCGAACTCGCCGAAAAAGCAAGAAAAGGCAAACTTCTTCCGGAAGAAATGAAAGGCGGGTCTTTCACCATATCCAATATGGGAATGCTTGGAGTCGAGAATTTCGTAGCCATAATAAATCCGGGCGAATCCGGCATCCTGGCGGTTTCCTCGACAATCCCGACTCCCGTGGTAAAAGACGGACAGATTGTAATTCGCGACATGATGAAAATCACTCTCAGCGCCGATCACAGGGCTGTTGACGGTTCCGAAGGGGCTAAGTTCGTGAACTCAGTCAAAATAAAACTGGAAGACAAAAATTTCTTACTTACTTAAAAAGTAAGCAACCGTGAAAAAACTCTGTTTTTTCCGTACTGCTCCTCAGCTTCGCTTGGAGCAGAATAAAAGGGTCTCCGACCCCTTTGCAAACGAAGTTGAGCAAAGATAATAAATCGGACTTCGTCCGTGGCAAGGTTAATGCGAAGATAATCCTGTAATAATGAGATAAAACATTATGCGGGGTTATTTATGAATATAGCCAGGGGACTGCTTGCAGTCATATTGTTCGGGTTTTCACTTATGTCATGGGGCGGTATTCTCAACGAGGGAAACAAGCCCGGTGACTGGCAGCTTGAAGACAGCGGAGGAAAAGTTTTCAAGTCCGAGGCTTCCTCCGCCAAAGTCCTCATGGTCAATTATCTTGCCCCTGAAGAAGCAGACATGAATTCACATGTTACGGAAGCCATGGAGAAAGCCGTCAGAGAAGGCGTTCTGTCTCAGGATGAATGTATAAGCATGGCCATAATCGATTGTAAAGCCTCATGGAAGCCAAACTGCCTTATCAGGGAATTTGCCTCCAGTAAAATCGAGAAGTACAAAAAGGCAAAAATAAAACTGCTGTTCGATTATAATGCTTCATTAAGAAACAACTGGGGCTTTGAAAAAGGCAGTTCCAATATAGTTATTTTCGACAGGAACGGCATCTGCCGTGCGGTGATAAGGGGCAGAGTACCGGAACATAAAGTAAACGACTTGCTGGCGCTGGTCAGAAAACTCCAAAACGAAACCAACTCATTCGCAAGTCTTTATCCATAAATTATCTTCCGGTAGATTTTTCATCAAGTAAATCTCTGTCCTTCTCAACAAATTCTTTGGGGGAATACCCGAAATAGTTTGTAAATTCTCGTGAAAACTCATGTATTCTGGGATACCCCAGCAAGTCAGCAATTTGAGAAACCGAATTTTCGGAGTAGAGTAGTAAGCCCCTGGCTTCAGCCATTCGTATTGCCTGAATTCTCTTTGCCGGAGATAAACTGGTAGCACCCATACACAAAGCGGCAAGAGCTATTTTATTTATCTCAAATTCGTCACAAATTTCTTTCACGGAAATTCTGAATGCTCTTTTGCTTCTTATGAATTCCTCTATTTCCCACCATTTGCCATTTTTTGAACACAATGGATTTCTTTTAAGTTTCATGTTATATATTTCCATCAGAAGTTCAAAAAGCGTATGATAAAGAACAATACCTTGTATTTTATCTTCTTTTGAATAAATTTCATACAGTCTGTCGAAAAGCTTTTCAATTTTAGGGGCTCCCTTAAAAACTCTTGCCTCAGGAGGTAACGGCTCAAGGGATGGAGCTAAAAAAACAACACTTATAAATTCAAAGCCTTCTTTATAAGCAGTCGCCTCTTCTATTTCAGAAGAACCTAAATAAAGTATGTCACCTTTTCGGATATTATATTTAATACCATTGATAACTAGATCAAATCTACCTTTTTTGACACATTGAAAAGTATGCCCGGGCGGAGAGTTGGTGATGATATGATGATAAGGCTTTCTTTTTACAAGACATATCCTAAATATTTCAGTAACAGGGCATTGGAAACTGAGACGCGTCCACTGACCTCCTCTGCCTTTATGGATAAATTCGATTCTGTTTTTATTATTTATGTGGGCCATTACTTATCTTTCATCCAAATTGCCAAACAAAAATATCCAAATTGCTAAATACAAAAAAGGATTTACGGTATATAATATACGATATGAATGCCTTTTACAACAATCTGAAAAAGTCTTTGCTCTTCACGCTCGTGGAGCTCCTCATAGTGATTTCCATTATCGCAATTCTTGCGGCATTATTGCTGCCTGCCCTGAAAAATTCAAAGGAAAGAGCCAAAACTATAGCATGTAAAGGCAACATGCGTCAGACAATCCTTTTGACAATCAATTACGCTACGGACCATAATGGGTGGACGCCTAAAGGTTATGAAGAAGGAACTGGACTCAGATGGTATTCCACATTACAGAACGGATTGGATCTTAAATCATTAAATATATTTAAATGTCCTTCTGCTAATGATGGTGGCATGCTATACTTAGGTTTTCGTCAGAGAGCCGGATCTAATAAAGCTTCTATTAGAATACTTGCGGCTACACCTGAAATGATTACTGGAGGCAGTCCTTCATATCAGTATATCTGGACCTCTCCATCAAAATTACTTCTTTTTGGTGACGCATGTGACAGTAATGGGAAATCCTATTATATATTCCATTTAAATTCCTCTACCACCTCTCTTCAGGACAGACATTATGGAAGAATAAACACCGGTTTTGCGTGTGGACGTGTCATTGATGTTGCGGGAAAAGAATTAAATGGCCTGGATTCGCGTGACGCTACATCTACGGTTTATCGGGATATTTCAGGAATTTTACATACAAATTGAAATTAAACAATTAGACTAACATAAAAAAGGAATTTGTCCATGCCTAACCCGTATCTATCTATGATTGATATTTTTGTCGAAAACATTATTGAACATGATGATCCCTATCTTTATGCGCGAAGCCTTCAGAAAGATGAATATGAACACTGGGAAAAGGATAATGAATGGGTACATGCAAGTGTGGCGAATTATGCCATAACCCTTGCATACTCTTATATCGGGCCGGAAAGCCGATGGTCAGGAAACAAGGATGTTCTTCTTTATGCTGAGAAAACAATCAAACACCTTGTTAATGCTGCCGTTGACGACAGATGGTATCACAGGAAGCCGAGAATGGGTGATGCCAATATTGACCGTTTTACCGCCTTGCCGCTCATTGAAAGTATTCACCTGTTGGGAAATATACTCTCGTCCGAAATACGTGATAACGCATTAAAGAAACTTGATGCCGTACTTCAGATTCAACTTTGTGAATATGGTGAAAGAGGACGGATTTATCCCAATATGGATGCGTATTACTGTTTAATCATGTGGCATGGACATGAGTTGTTGGGACGGCAAGAATACAGAGATGAATATTTGCGTTTTCTTCAGAAGATGGAAACCGCACAATTTGAAGAAGGAGCGTGGACATATATTGAAGGCACTAATGAGTGCCCTGTTTACCATGACATCAACGTATTACTCATGGGCAGGCTTGCAACATTTGCCAAATCGGAACGAGCAATGGCGATGATAAGGAAAAGTATTCCATACTATCCTCAGGTAATTGCTTCCTGCGGTATGGTTGAATCATACACTGACCCATGGTGGAAACATATGTGGAATTCTCCCTGTTCCTATGGCCCCGATACAGTGTCCAGTCTAACTGGCGATGGTCATAACCGATGGATTGCTGATCTTCTGCGTATCCAGACAAATCAGGAAGCTGTTCAGCCCAGCAGTAATATCCGTTCAATCTTCCTTGTTTATGCAGCCAGTATGTGGAAGGATGTTTTGCCTGAACCTGTTTCGGATGAAACTATTACTTATGACAAAAATATAGAAGGACCCCGGGGACGTTTTGCCAAGTGGTTATGGGCTGCTTCAGGACGCTATGGCTGCGATACCGTTGTCGGTGCCATGTCCAATTCTTTTCATGACGGAAAAATTTCTGCGTTATTAGGTATTCGTCCCGAAATATTTTATCGCCCCGCAGGAGGAGAAGATCACGGAGTCGATCGTCATGCTCTCGGCATGACGCCGCGCGGCTCTAAGGGAAATACCAAGATTGATGACAGGGCGGCCAGGTTTGAAGTAATTTATGGAATGGCTGATCATCGCCTCATTTGGAATGAAGAACCTTTCCCGCGTGCGTGGGAATGCATTCAACGGTGGACTATGGATGCAGAAAAACTTTGTGGTCATATCGAAATTATTTCGCTTAACGACCAGGAATCCCATTTCCCTATTATTCGTATCCGCTGGGGACGCAATGGATGTATTGAAGAAAAGGGTGATGGTCGCTTCATCTACGGTCCATTTTCTTTCACTGCAAAAGGGGATAACTTTCCTCTTTACGCTATTGAAAAATCGAAAACAATGCCTTGCCGTAAGGAATTGGACGCCTGGGATATTGTTTTTTCAACAGGCCAGTATCAAGGCTTTTGCCAAAAAGGGTTGAAATTTAATTTTTTTATTGATATTGCATTTACAGAATAGTCTGAATAAATATTATGAAAGGGTAGGATTTTCATGAAGTCTCTAACATTTTCTTTTTTTACCGTCTGTCTGCTTCTGGTATCAGTTACAATTAAATCGGAAATTTCCAGCTCTCCAACCACAATCAAAAATCCAGGATTTGAGGAAATTGACAAGGAAAAACAATTGCCTAAAGATTGGACTGTTTCATGCAACAAAAAAGAACAAGAACTCGTCCAAACGACTCATGAACATTGTTCAGGGACCTATGGTGTAGAATTGCGAGGAAATGGAAACATGCCAAAAAACCGTCATGTTATGATTTCTCAACCTTTTCCAGCAAAAGGAGAATATTCGTTTATTCTACGATGTAATTTAAAGACTATCGGTAACGGACAAGCTTTATTTGATTATGCCGCTTATGATAAGAATAATAAATTAATTAAACGTGAATACTCTACTGGTTTCCGTAATGTAAATGAATGGTCTTCTCATTTTTGGCGCTTTAAAACTCCACCTGGCACAGAGAAAGTCCGTGTTTCCCTGCGCAATGCTATTGTTGCCGAAAAAGGTCCGGGCTCTGTGTTTTATGATGATGTTTCTATTCAGGAAGTTGGCGATGTTCTGGAGAATAAATACATTAAGGCTGTTATCGACCCGTTAGTTGGGGGACGTATCAACAGTCTTATATTTAAGAAAACAGGTACAGAGATGACACATTGGCAGGGGCCGTCTCGCGCTGGAGGACTTGCCGGAGATATTTTTCCATCCGCGTCATATCCGGGAGAATTACGTGATGTAATATATGATATGGAAACTGTTAAAAGTAATTCCAATATCCGCCTAACACATACCTTTCAAACCTTGGAACTGAAAGGTTTATTATTTGAAAAAACAATATCCCTAGCTGATGACGATGCACTTATAAACATACATATTACTATTAAAAATCTTTCTGAAAAAGCAAAAAAAATTTCATTCCGCACCCAACAGTGCATTCCTGCTCAAAAATATATTTTTACATGGCCGTGTACTGAAAATATCCTTTTTTGCAATCGCAAGGAAAATTTTACAAGTACGGATCTATGGATTGAAAATATGAATGAGGGTTGGATTGGAGCTGTTGACCCTGTCTCAAAGACTGCCGTTGCTTTTCTTCTGGATCAATCCAAATTACTTAAGGCATACAGTCATTTTTCAACAAATACTGATACTGTTGAATGGTGGTATAAGGAGCTTGAAATTCCCTCCGGAGCTGCTTGGGAAACTGCCTATGCAATTGCTCTGACACAAGCAGACAATCCCCTAGTCTCCGTATCGCAAAACTGTACCTACAGTCTTTTTCCATTGAAGTTTCGAGTCAAAAGCGATTACTTGTTAGGCATTGCTCCTTTCAGAAAAACCGTCCCCTCTGAAATCTCCATCAAAGGCATTACGGCCGAGGATAAACAATTGTTGATCTCAGAAAAATGCGATAACATTATTGAGCAAATCAAAAATATAACCCTTCCATGGAAATCAGAAGAAATTAAAAGTATAGAGATTAACGATCAGGGAAAAAATATATTTCACAGCGCGTATTTCTGCGAAATTTCCCATTGGTTTCAGGAAGAAAAAGGAGTTACTCTCCCTGATCCGTTGCCGGAAACTCGTCCTTTTCATGAAATAGCCGATTATTTTCCTTTGGGTGGATACATTGATGGCTTGGTATGTTTACATGAAATAGGCTCATATCCTAAAGCATGGAACAGACTCCTTCGTCAATTTCGCAGAAATTACTTTAATACAGCGACTGGTACTCTTATTATGCAAGCCAATTGGCTTAAAGATTTTCAGAAAACAGGACTTTCATGGATGGGGGATTTATGCAGGAAATATAATATAAAATATATTCCAAGAATGGAAACGATGCCTTTACTTTTAAAACGTGGCAAAATACCTTTTCTTGAAAAAATAACTCCAGAACAGATACGTACAGAATGTTTTAAAGAAGGTATTTATGAATATGATCTGATAAAGAGCTTTGCTAAAAAATACAATGACATAATACTTGCTTACGATATTTCTGATGAACCTAGGGCACAGTGTATTCCAATGTATATGGCTGCTCAAACAGTCTTTAAGGATATCAACCCTGATCGGCCGGCCATCCCAATTCTTAATATGTCCACACAACAATATCTTCCATATGTACCAATATACTACGGAGACCATTATCCTATCCATATCAAAGATGACCGCAATCCTTGGGACGTGGCAAGAGTTGTACGCACTACAGCGTTAAAGAAGAAGGCTTCCGTATGGGTTATGCTTCAGGCTTTCGGATGGGGACGATGGACACTGCCTTCATCTCATGAAATACGATATATGACTTGGGCTGTGGTTGTTAACGGAGGCAAAGGAATTACCTATCACGGTATCACTGGACATCCCCGATGGCGCTATAACGCAGGATATGATTTAAATGTTTTGGATCGTACCGGTACATATACTGAACAATGGAAAGAATTAGGTACCATAGGTAAATATCTGACGGCAATAGCACCTGTTTTACTTGAAAGCGACATTGAGGAAAATAAAGCTTTTACAGCAGAGGCAGATGAAATAACAACACATAAATCATATTATCGTGGTCCTGCTATAACAGCATCTGCACTTAAACAGAGAAACGGCAAAGGTTACTTCCTCGCTCTCCAAAATCAGGATATTGAAAAAAGCCGGAAAGGAATACTTCATATAACGAAAGAAATGACAGAAGGAAAAATCCTCTATGATCTCCATAATCTTAAAGAGGCCAACTCTACTAAACCAATAAATCTTGAAATCACATTACGCCCCGGCGACGCACACTTTTTCTATTGCGGACCGAAAGAAGAGGCCCTAAAAATATCCATGCAGGTACATAAAAACCATTATCTTAATGAGAGCGTGCTGTACAATATTGATGCTGAACTTGCAGCTTCAAATGGTATAAACATCACAGCGGCCAATGCAAAATCTGAACTCGCTTCATCTGCATACACAAAAGAGCAATACGAAGATGCACACCGATTAATACTTGAAGCTCATCAGAATATTAATCTAGCTATCAAGAGCAATCCAGATTTTGCACAGAAGCTTGCAGATATAGATACCATTCACAGTCTGCTTTCAGAAATCATATTTAAATATAATCAGAATCTTAAGATAATAATTCCCCCGGAAGTCCAAAAGGCAACTCCCAAATACAAGCAATGGGCAAAAAATGACAAAGACCCTCTCCTCCAAAATTATCTGGATAAAACAAGCGATTATCTTCGTGAATCTCTGGAACTTGAAGATCGCATATATGCCGGAGAGCCCGTTACAAATAATGCCGTGACTGAACTTCTTAAAAAGACAAAACAACTGCATGGAGATGCCATTCCATACGTCTTAAAAAAGAAAACTGATACAGATAAGGAAAAAAATGAAACAGTCCATCAATAACTTTTTAAAATCCTCAGCTTTTAAGAAACGTAAGGGACTGTCAAATTTTTTCTTCAAAATGAAAAATGGTCAGGATGTCTGCATCGCTTACCTTGGCGGGAGCATTACGCTGGCGGAAGGATGGAGGGTTAAAACATTTGAGTGGTTTCAGAAAAAATACCCTTCCTGCAGAATGAAACAAATTAACGCGGGGATAGGAGGCACCGGCTCGGACTTGGGAATTTTCAGATTGGAAGATGAGGTACTTCAATATGACCCTGATCTGATTTTTGTGGAGTTCGCCGCAAATGATACAGCTGTCAAGCCATCAGACAGTTCAGAGACTGAAACAGTATATGCGGCAATGGAAGGCATCGTCCGTAAAATATGGCTGAAAAATCCCAGTACCGATATATGTTTCATTTATACTGTGAACACTCCGATGGCCGAATGTCTCCGTTCAGGAAAACCATGCTGGACAGCTGACATCATGGAAAATATCGCTGTACATTATGGCATCCCTTCCATAAATGTGGGAATTGAAATAATCAATCAGGAACTCGCGGGAAAACTTGTTTACAGGGTAGAAAGAGATTCTGAAGAAGAGAAAAAAATCAGAGAGACAGGGAAAATGATTTTCTCCTATGACGGCGTCCATCCCACCCTTGATGACGGGCATAATATCTACACTGAAATAATTACCAGTTGCATATCTGAAATGGAAAATTCCAGAAATCAATTTGAACATATACTGAAAAGTCCACTTTCTCCAAATCCATGGGAAAATGTGGAAATCATTTCTCCTGATAATCTGAATCTCTCTCCTGAATGGGAAACCGTAACATGGGAAGATGAAGGATTTAAATTTGAGAATTCCAAAAAGTTCAAGAAGTATTTCAAGGCCGATAAAGCTGGAGCAAATATTAAATTCAAATTCAAAGGAACAGGCTTCGGAATATATTGTGTTTTTGGTCTGAACAGCGGACAGCTTGAGATCTCAATAGACAATGACAAGCCTTTTAAAGTCCCTCTCTTTGACCGTTATGGACACAAATACAGAATACATTATTCCCTTCTGAAAACAAAACTGCCGGATACTGAACACAGTGCCATAATAAGGCTGGACTCTGAAGAACCAGATCGCGTGAAATTACTTGGCAAGCCGCTTGAGGATCCTGAAAAATACAAAGGGCCGCTGGCTTATCTTATCGGTTTGCTTCTTCTTGGTAAACTTAATGCCCGCTGAGCTTACCGCTGATTCTCATGGAACAGAAATCGGGGCCGCACATGGTGCAGAATTTGTTGTCGCCGGATGAAGAGTGGTTTCCATTTTCATTCTGTTCTCTGAGGGCATCTTCTCTGAATTCGCGTGCCCTGTCAGGATCTAACGCCAACTCAAACTGTTTGTTCCAGTCAAATTCCATCCTGGCTTTGCTTATTTCATCATCGCGTTTGCGGGCCTCCGGTTTTTTCAGTCCGACATCGGCGGAATGCGCGGCGATTTTATAAGCTATCACACCGTTTCTGACATCTTCCTCATTGGGCAGACCGAGGTGTTCCTTGGGGGTTACGTAACAAAGCATAGCGGCACCGTGGTAAGCGCCGAGCGCCGCGCCGATGGCGCTGCTGATATGGTCATAACCTGGAGCGCAATCCGTAACGACAGGGCCCAATATGTAAAAGGGCGCGCCGTCGCAGATTTCGTCTTCTTTTTTCATATTCATTTCTATTTCATTCAGGGGTATATGTCCGGGGCCTTCAACCATGGCCTGCACTCCGGCGGCCCTGCTTCTTTTGACGAGTTCGCCCAGAGTTTCGAGTTCCGCAAACTGCGCTTCATCACTTGCGTCAGCAAGACAACCTGGCCTCAAGCCATCTCCCAAAGAAAGCGTAACATCGTGTTTCACGCATATCTCAAGGATTTTGTCGAAGTTTTCGTAAAAGGGATTTTCCTTATTGTGCTTTTCCATCCACATTGCCAGAAGAGCGCCGCCTCTGCTTACTATTTTCAAGAGGCGTTTCATCGCCATCGGAACATGTCTGTGGAGGAGTCCGGCGTGAACAGTCATGTAATCCACGCCCTGTTCGGCCTGTTCCCTTATTACATCAAGTATCAGTTCCGCTGAAATAAGCGCGGGGTCTTTAATCCTGCTGACAACCTCGTAAATGGGAACAGTGCCGATAGGCACTTTGCTGTTAAGAATGATTTGCCTGCGAATTTCCGGAACATTTCCGCCGGTACTCAAATCCATTACCGTATCGGCGCCGTATTTGACTGCCGTATTAAGCTTGGCTATTTCCTTGCCCGCACAGCTGGAAAGAGATGAATTGCCGATATTTGCATTGATTTTAGTAAAAAGTGACTTGCCTATTCCTATCGGAATAAGGTTTTTGTGGTTTACGTTTGCCGGGATAACTATTCTGCCTGCGGCGGTTTCAGTGCGTATGAATCCAGCATCGCGCTTTTCGCTTTTGGCAACAATCATCATCTGAGGAGTAATTTCCCCGGCCTTTGCTCTGCACAGTTGGGTAATGCCGGAAGAAACGGAACTGTAACTTTTATTGTTTTTCATTTTAATGAATTTATCTCAATCTGGTGGCGGACAGGAGTTAACGCTGAAGCTGTTTTAATCTGAAGCGCTTCCTCTTTGTCCATTAGTTTTTTTCTTATAATTTCCTTAGCGTTCATTACGTCCTTATCATCCTTGAAATCCCTCTCCAGGTTTGGGAGATTGGTAATTATCCCTTTTATCATCGCAGTTTCATATTGCTGCTTGACAAGCACCTGTCCCATTAATTCGTTGAATTTAGGAAGAAACGGATTATCAATGAATTCGTCGGCAAGATTGATTCCTTTTTCAAGCTGTTCCTTTGTAAAAGTTTTCTTATTGTTTCCCCATTTTATCTCGGCTTTTTCAGCAGGAAGATTTTTCACAACAAGCATAAAACGATTCAACTCATTCTGGAATGAAACATAAGGAAGTATGCTGACAGTGCCGTTCGGAGAATCTTTTTCGCCTGAAAAACAGAAAGGATAACGGAAGCTTTCCACTTCAATTTTGCCGTTTGAGGAAGAAATCACTTTATGTCCGTCAGACGCTTCAGTTTTACCTTTGTAATCGACTGTTACAGTCCCAATATTTCCATCAAGGCCCATTGCTTTAAGAAAAGCGTATGCCATTCCGAGGTGACCATTTGCGCCAGGATGAACGCCATCCGCCCCGGCAAAATGATATTTATTTCCATAGGCGGCCTGAGCTTTTTTCATGGTGTCCATCATGGGATTGTGGAGGTCGGCGAAAGGCATACCGAAATCAGATGCTATTTTTCTGTCGATTTCGCCAAGTTTTCCCAGGTTTTCGTTATAGACCGCGGCGGGAGCGGCAGGCCTTTTATAGGTAATGTTGTCAACTACTCCCGGAGAACCCACGATAACAGTCGCGCCTGCCTTTTTCAGGCGCTCGACTATTTCCCTCATGGCATTCTCATAAGTTTTGCCGATAACGTCAGTATATTTGGTATAACTGCCGTCATTCATGCCGTAACAGAGAGTAACCAGATCCGGTTTCCAGAGGAGAAGGTCATTATCCATTCTTCTAAGAAAACCGGGTGCCCTTTCGCCGCCCCAGCCGAGCTGAATCACCTTTACATCAAGGTCCGGTCTGCAAGCCCTGAGATAAGTCTCGATGAACTTGCTGTAGATCAGCTGCTGAGTAATTGAATCGCCGGCTATAGCTATCCGGTCTCCTTTTTTAAGTTGCGCCTTTTTCGCTTCCTGCGCGAGCGCGCCATTGGATGCTGAAACAAAAAAGATTCCAACCGATAATAAAATAGAAAACCCTTTAAGCATTTTCCGGAAATTCATGGTATCTCCTTAAAAGTTTAAAAATCCGAACAATCGGAGTGTTTACTAATTATCGCATTTTTCCGGTAAAATTCAACCGTCATAAAACAAGATTGCAAAGATTTATATTTTTGTCAGTGGTCACAGTGGATTTTACGTGAGTCAGAACTTTTTAAATCTCGGATTTTAAGAAGATATGGGATGATATTGAAAAAATAAGACTCTTTTTCCCGGATGGGAAAAAGAGTCAGGAATAAGGGAGAACGAGAACTAAGATCATACTAAAGCTGTCTTTTTCTGATAGGATTAGACAGCTTTTTTTCAGTTATGTTCCATAAAATTAATTAAATCTGTGAAAAAAATCTTTTACGAAATCCCATGTTATCGCGCCTACTGAGAGAAAAATGGCAATCCATGTCCTTTTTTCGGTTTCAATCACAGTAATGCGCGATGAATGGTCATCATACTTTTTGAAAAGAGTATCGAATTTTTTATCAATTCTCTCCAGCTTGCTGTCAAATTTTTCTTCAATGATAGATAGCTTTTCATTGAGATACTTGACATTCTGTCTCAATTCCGTAAGTATTTTTGAGTGAGAGAGTATTATGTCCCCTGAAAAATCCCCTCCGCATGATTTAGGTATGGCATCTATCCTCATGAAGATCTGATTGAGCAATTCGTCCCTGTCTTCGTCAGTCATTTGAAAATCTCCCTGTGTTCGCGCCAGTCTTTCGGTTTCTGTTTGCCTTCCCAGAAGGACTTTGCCCCAAAAGTCCGGACCATTTTATAGTAGAACCACGCCCTGACTTTCCGCGTCTGCCTGAATGCCCAGCCCCATGAAGCGTTAATCTGCGTCAGCATGTTTTCATAAAACCAGTCATCGGCAAGCTTCTTCCATCGCATTCCGTCCTCCCAGCTTTCAAAATATTCCGGGAAATTATACATCCAGTCATGAATATGGCTTGAAGAATTTACATTTAAAAGTTCTATTGTATCGGGAGTTGCATGGTATGTGATACTTTCCTCACTGCCGACTCCATTAACAAGCTGTTCAACAGCCTCCGGATTTTCTTTAAGCGTCCGCATATAGTCATCAGGAGCTTTTAACTTCAGGCGTAAAGTTTCCTTACGAACTTCATAAATATTCATTTTCATGTTTTCCCTGCTTTTTCCTTTGCGGTTGCGACGAAGCGCAACCCTCCACCGGGGAGGGATTTGCTTCGTCAAATCCAGTTATTTTGTTTCGGATGCTGCGGACGAAGTTCCGGAAGAACTGCTTACGCCAGTTGTCGAAGCGGAGACGGAATCAGTCTGCTTTATCGCTTTGACGATATCGGCTACCTTGTCGAGGTTCTGCTGATCTTTCAGAAGTGATACGACGCCGGTATTTTTGTGAATATAACCGATATCGAGAGCAAAAAGTGTTTCAGTAGATGGTTCGGCACGGAGGACTATCCCGTACCATTCACGGAACGCTACGACAGTTTTTCCCTTGGTCGAGGCAATTATCTGTTCGACGACACTCTCTTTAGTTGTAGTTTCTTTGATCAAATTGCCGCTTGAGTCAAATTCCTTGATTGTGGATGTTGAGTTACATCCTGTCATAATTATGGCCGTTGCGCTTACGAGTCCTATCATTGTGAATGCTTTCTTCATTTGATGCCTTCTTTCTTTTTTAACTTAATATTTCATTTTTGCGGGCTTCCGTTAAAAGCCCGGCTGTTACAAGACATTCCATGCCGTAAATTGTGTCTTCGTTGTCGATTTCGATCACGGTGGCCGTGGCGAAGTCGAACCATATCCGTTTGACTGTCGCGTCCGTTGACGCCAGTATCGCGTCCTGTTCTGCTGTAGTGAATTTGTTTTTGAATTCGCGCGGCGCGTATGTAACCGGATCGTCAAGTATCGACAGATCAGCCGTGTCGATTACAGCCTGCGCTACGGCTTTTTCTTCGGTAGTGGCTTCGTCTTTGAACGAGATTGACCAGGTTGCCTTATCAGCCGTGTCCACGATTGAAACGCCGTGTATAGGACATAGCGCCGCGATTGCGTTGTGTAATTTGTTTAAGTTCATTTTTTATCTCTCCATTTCTGTTATAAAAGGAAGGGACGCCCCCCCATAAAATGTTGTTGTCGCCGCTGACGAAGCGCACTCCAGCGCGGCGGCATATCCATAGCCTGCGCCGAGTATGGCATGTCCGGTTGTGAATTGTGAATTTGGCGCTGTACTAGAAGAAAAAGCACGGCCAGTTTTCGTTCCAACTTCCGGCGTTGTCGAATTGAATCCAATGCTAAGCCAGGGTTGAGCGCTGCCGGCGACACCCAGACAATGGTATTCCGCAGAGACAAGGGATGCGTCAGTAAGCCCGAAAACAAATTCATGTTTTGCCGCCGTTTCGTTTGCGTTCCTGATTCTATTGGTAGTTGACGCATACGTCCATGAATTCGTTGAGTCATAAGATATGTTTCTGCTACGGACGCGATTGTACATATTCCACACAAAACGCTTAATCGGCCCTGCCGCGCCGGCATCGGCACACTGCCCTGTTGTCGCTGTCATGCGGATTGTTCCGAGGTAGCAGCGTGTGGCGTCTCCGCTCTTGACATATATGCCGTCTTGAGTAGTCAAAGCCGTGGCGCGTGTTGTCGCGTCCGTCCACGCCAGGGCTTCCAATGCCAGAGCGGAACCTGTGTAATATCCGAATATATCGTAATTAGTGGAAGCCGTCAGGCTTGAGATAGACAGCGACGTTTCGCTGAAGGAAGTTATGAGCCACGCGCTGTTATAATAGAGAGATACTTTGTTCCCATTATAAGGCGTGAAGTAGAGAGTCGACGCCGCTGTGACGTCGGATGTCGTAACGGGAACGCCAGTCGAAAGGGTTAAGCGTCCCTGGCTGATATGGTTAAGAACAGTGCCCGATCCCGATGGAACAGCCCATGAGCCTCCGCCGTTAAGAAATTTCGTAATATCACCGGAACTTTCTAATTGTATTGCGCCCTTTGCGGAGGTCAAGGCGGCGGGAAGATATGCCGCGCCCAATATTCCTGAACTGATATTTGACGCGTTCGTCTGATCAAGGTCCTGAACGTTTCCGAGGCCGAGATTTGTCCGGGAAGTAGACGCGTCGGACAGATCGGACAGGTTGGATGTTTTCATAAGATAAGTATCATGCGTGTGGCTGATATCAGCTTTGGTGCTAAGGAGGGAATCCGTTTGTACAGCGTTGTAGTATTCGGGGTCCGCAGATGCCGGAGTGCCTTCGGTCGTTTTCAGAACATTTCTGGCATAGCCTTTATCCCTGAGTATTTCAGAAGGATAGGAAGAACCTGAAATATATCTCTTTACCTCAAACCAGACATCCATTTCTTCATCATTATCTATTTTTGTAAGAAAACCTTCAGTGAAACAGTCTATCCTTATGGATATATTGCCATTATTTCTGTTTATACTTACCCAGTCGCCGCTAATGTCCGCCATGTCGTTGGCGGAATACGCCATCAACGGGTCTTCAGCACCGTCAGTTTCATGGACAAAATCTGAATCCATAGCGAATTCAAAAAGATCATCCGAGTTGAATGAAAAAGCATTCAGTTCCGAATCCACAAAGGAAAGGCAAAGTATGGCTGTCTCTCCATAGCAAAACGCCGGAAGTTTTTCATTTGAAATTCTAGCTCCATCGAGCGGGTCAATTAAGTACCCTGTGTCAATGTTTACGGTCAACGGTATCTTTCTGTAAGTTGACATGTTTTTTTCTTTCTCTTTTAGTTAAAAGTTTTATTACTCTATTCATTAAAAAAAGCGTCAAACAAGATTTGAAAAATTTATTATTATTCCTCGCTTTTGAATTTAAAATCGTGTTCTATGAGAACAAACATATAAGAGGGAATGCCGAAAGATAAGAATGGAGAACAGTCATGAATACTCCCGGCCCTTCCGTTATAGGGTTCTTCCGCTGATGGCTTCCCTACCAGATTGGCCGTGTTTCCAAAAGTTAAATTATAGATTCTGAGTCCCTCGCTGAAAGTATCTGTATATTCGTAGAAATAGAGCCCTCCGCAGTCCACATCAGGAGAATTAAATCTCAAGAAATAATCTGCTCCCGGATTGAAATCATGAATGTATCCAATTATTTTCCAAAATGTTGGTTTAAATAAATATATCGGGACTACACCTTCATCGCTTCTCTGAGAGAGCCCTATTTCCGTCTCACCATCAAAGCTTATTTGTGCATTTGTAACAATTCTTGAAGCATCAAAAGCAGCCCAGTCTCCTATGGTATCGGATGAATTTTCCGGGTTTATGTAATCCGTGTATTTGTTTCTTGTCCTTCTTTTTGCCGATTTGATTGTCGCTTGTTCTGCGTTGCATTTTAATAGATTGAGAATGTTATAACTCTGTTTGAGCCATAGAGAGTTGTCATAAGCATAAGGTTCAGGAGAAATTATCTCGGACAATCCGAGCTTTTCGGCGACTTTCTGCACGGTAAGAAAGTTGCAGCACCTGTAGTAATTGAAAGATGATTCTGACGGCGGGCTTGTCTCTGTTTTATTTGTGAAAACATTGCCGTAACTGTAATCAGACTGATATTCCACTTCATCGTATGTCTCTTTTATTTTTCCGATTTCGGTCGATGTTAAATCATCAGAATCAATAAAATACGGAATCAGACTGATAATATGAGAATGCAATGACTGGAGATTTGAATAGCTGAGTTTTCTATCGGAAGATGGCTTATCCGGATATGCTGAGTATGCCACATAATTTACAGCATTTTGGCGTTCCAAAAACGCCATAAGCAGAGCATCCACATAACAGGCTTTTTGTGAGTTAGGATTTTTCCCAGTCCATGCCTAAATCAGTCCACGAAGCCGGAGAAACGTATGTATCTATATGCGCCATTATATCCACCTCGAAGCTTCGGTTAGAAAAACCGTTTGCGTATTTTCACCCTTTACATATTTGTCAAAGGTAACTGTTTTATTTGTCCCTGTAATTTCTGAACCCTCGGGTACTTTAAACGTAAAAGTTACGCTTCCAGTTTTTGACGGTTCGGAACCCTCGTACCAGCCGGACGCACTCCCGTAAGCGCCGATAAGCCATTTAGAATAAGTAGTGTTATAACTGATAGTTCCATAGGTGTATTTTCCGTCTGTCTTTGTAACGCTTCTGATATAAGTGTTACCGTCTCCGTCTGTCCATTGAGGCAGTCCGCAATATTTAATTCCGGACGCTCCTCCGGCGGCGGTATATTCTCCGTAAAGTGTTGCTGATTCCCATCTTTGGTATTGCGTTGTAAGAGTAATTGCAGTACCGCTGTATGCGTTTTTTACTGAACCCCGTATATTGCCCCTTGCCTGAAATGCAGCGGAGCCGCCAAGGGCCGGGGGTGTACCCGTATAAAATACTGTACCCTGATAAGTACCAGCCCCTGACGGGTCATTTATCGGGTCGTTGGGACGCCAATATTCGATTGGTTTAGCGCCCAGATTTCCCAGTGTAACTACCCAGCCGTAAGTTAAATCATACCAAAGAGAAGAATACTTTGTGTACGAAGAGTACCCGTTGTAATTAACGTAATCAGGCGGACACGTTCCGCTGTAATATCCGGATATAATGAAAGACATTCCCCAGTGTGCCGCAATAACCCATTTAGAGAGTCCGGAATGATAAAAGAGTTTATACCCCTCATCATCCGAATCGTCAATGCCGATATATATAGTCTTTGTCTGGTCGATAACATTATCGCGCAATGTTGGAATTCTGACAGCTGTATTATATGCTTTCCAAGTCATGCTTCAGAACCTCCGGTTATTGTCAAGCTTGTGGAGTGTCCAAGAACGCGTGTCCCAGTAGGCAAATCATCAGATTGCGCTAAATCCAAAACTTGAAGCGTCCCGGTATCCGTAGCCGCCGAATCGTATCCATTGCCGTAGATATCGACAGTGTAGCCTGCCGCCGTTGTGCCGCCCGTGATTTTGCAAAGGTAAACTTCTGAAGAAGAGGATGTGGAAGTTTCCTCTTCCTCTTTACCTTTTATAAGATTAAACCTGTATTCGCTTCCTTCCCTGGCAACACTTATTGTGTCGCTATTCACAATTTTACTTCCGAATAACGGGCATTCCGTTATATTGCCTGCGTTCTTGTCCGACATTATAATTCTCCTGTTTAAGATTGATTTTTCCAAGAAAGCGGAGAGCGTCAAACAGAATCGGACGAAGTAAGGAAGAAAAGCTTTCAGTATTTATTTATAAGTTCCTGCTGTCAAGGAGATATCGTTTTTAAAAAAAAATTATTTTTTTTATTGACAATTGCTTTTCAGGATATAATGTATGCAATTCATTTAGTAAATAGTAAATGATCAAAACGAAAATCTGTTCATTGGGAGCAGAGAAAAAGAAAGGAAGAGTAGAAGAGATGAAGAGAATGTTAAAGGGTGCATTTGTAGCAGCAGCAATGATCTCATTAATGGCAGGCGTATCTGCCGCAGACAAAAAAGCCGCAGCTCCGGCCGCAAAAGACAGTGTCTATGCTATTACTTTTAATGAAATGGACACAGACAAGAACGGCAAAGTAACACTCAGCGAATATACAGTTTACTGGGCAAAACCTGAAGCGGCAAAAAAAGTTGAAGGCAAAAACAATACTGACAAGAAAGCTCAGGAAGCTACTTTCGGTAAGATCGACAAGAACGGCGATAAGTCTGTTGTTGTTGACGAATACGTAGCTTTCTACGCTCCGGCAGCTCCTGCTCCCGCAGCTAAGAAAGATGCTAAAAAAGCAAAGTAATTTGTTTTTTATAGTTTTAAAGACCCTGACATTTCTGTCAGGGTTTTTTTTGTTTACGGTCATCAGATATTTGTACCGCCCCTGTATATAAGGTGGGGGAATGAGAGGAAAGCTTCACCTCTCGCGTCAGTACCGTAAATGTATTCTTTTCTCATGAACACATTTTCGTCATTATCCTTGTCCATTCTGGTCAGTTTCGGGACCTGTCTCTGCTGTACGACACATGGCTTGATGATTCCCTTTGTATCCGCGAGGAACCAGTAGTCATCGTAAGTGCCGGAGAGTTCATTCAGGATAAGCAAATCGCATACGTTTTTATTTACGTTCTGCACCTGAACTTTGTCCGTGGCGTCATAACTGAATTCATTTTTCAGTATGTTCCAGGCGCCGACTCTGAGTTTAGGGCCGACGATGAGGAGACTGGGCTGAACGCCAAGGGATTTGCCGTTGTGTCCTTTATACTCCATCATAGCCTGATATGCCGCGTTGAATGTGCTTTCAGAAAGAGCGCTGTCAGCGGAGTTTACAATGGCGTTTGTACCATCATACTTGCGGCTGTCGCCGAAAAACGCGCTTCCGTCAATCCAACTATCTGAGCTTTTCAGGGCATCGACGGAAATTTCCTGCCAGAGCTTTCCTGCATTCTGCCCCATCTGCGCTATCATGGTCCCGTAAAAACCATACTGCTCATCCTCAATGTCATTGCGGCGCACGGAAACAGTATCTTCAAAATCCCTGTTGACGACTTCCATTTTTCTGGAAGAAAGGTTTTTGACCTGTCTGTCGCCGAGCCATTCGCGCATGCCGCCGAACTGTTCAAGGAAGGGATAAATGGTTGAAGCTCCGGCAGATGGTATTGCCACCGAAAACTGTTTCCACGAATCAGGGGCCATGCCGAGCCCGTTTTGAAATTGCATGTTATAACAGAAAAAAAGGGCATTCATACTTGTTCTGTTGATATCCATAATAATTATACTCCTGTTTTTTCTGTTATGTTGTTCTGATGTTTCCTATTTCGGCCCATACGGTACCTTCGCTGTCCAGATAGCGCATGACACCGGCTTTGATGCTGTTGGAGCCTGCGCTTGTACCTACGGTGTGGTCGTCCTCAATATAAACAAGGTTGTTCATGTTGGAGCCGTTCGTGCAGGCATGTGCACTTGAGTTATCCATGCCGAAGACGCCGGATTTTACGGTAATCTGTTCTCCCGCGTCGGCATAATGCTGTGCCACGCCCACAACCAGGAGGCCGGAAGCGTCGCTTGCCGCTACCGCGTAACCGTCCGCGTCCACAGCCGCTATGGAGCCGGCATATATGGTGTTTGCCGATTTTACTGTAAAGACCCTGTGCATATTCAATGCGTTGCAGGCCAATTCTCTTGTATTTCTGTTTTCAGATAATGCTGACATTATTTTGACTCCTTGATTTTCATGATCTGTTCTTCATTCAGGCCGAGATTCCTGAATATGCGTTTCTGAATTTCGCTGAACTGCGCCTTAAAAACGCCGGCATCAGCTTCTCCAATCTGTTCATTGACCGGGACAATGACAGGGGCCGCGTCTGCCCATTCACTGAAAGCTTTGAGGTCCCTTTCGGCAAATCCTACAGCCCATCCTTTTGACTTTTCAGCCAGTTTTCCATCGGAAAAAGCCTTGGACACGGCTGTTTCCGCATCGCGTTTCCGCAATACTTTTTCGAGTTCCGCCTTTTCGGACGCAGGGCACATTCCCTGAATTTTTCCGGTCAGTTTATCGAGTGAATCGCAATTGTGAAGTTTCAAAAATTCCGAGACTTCCTTTTTAAGGTCAAGGAGTTTTTTCACTTCTGAAGCTATCACTTCACTTTGTTCTTCTTCCGAAGAATTCTCAAGGGCCGGAAGCCCGAGCATTTCGAGTAATTCCTTCATTTTCTTTTCCTTTGTTATTTTGTTATTTTGTATATGAGCACCTGAATCGGCATCGGCGGACGTGTCGTCGGCGACAAGCGCCGGAATGTTGTGCAACGCCGGATGATTGGTGATTGCCACGCTGTGAAGAGCTGAAACGCTCCTGCCTGTTCTTGAAAAATAAAGCACTGGCGAAAAGTAACGGTACTCACCGTTAGCCAGATAATTTTCGGCTTGTCCTGTCCAGTATTTGATTTTGGCGACAAGTCCTTCGGTGTTTTTGGCAAGTGCGCTTATCCAGCCTGCGGCCGGTGCCGTTCCGCCGCTGAGTGTCTGATGTTCGTAATCTATCACGACATCTTTTCCTCTCAGCCCGAAATCCGTTATTATGGAGTCGGCGTCTTCTTCCGAAAACTCGAACTCGCCCTGTTTTCCATCTTTTGTGAACTGGTTTTTACCGAATTTTACCAGCAGCATTTTATCAGGAATTGTACGGTCCGGCATGTTTTCGGACAACGCTAACTCCTTTGTTCCAATTAACGCAAGTCTGTTGATTTTCATTTTTATTCTCCACTTTTTTATTTTAAAGGTTCTTGTTCTTTAAAAATAAAAAAAGCGTCAAATAAAAAAGCGGATTAAAGCAGGGTAAAAATTAGAAAAATAGGGATAAGTTATTTATTTCAAAGCATTTAAAATATTTCAAAAATATTTCAGGACAGGGCAATATTACCCTTTGTGCCGGAGGAAAGGAGCAGTTGGAAAGAGATAAAAAGAACCCTTCAGCTCTTTTTCTTCTCGTAATATTTATTCATGCGCGCGGAAACATCAAGATAATTGATGTTGGCCTGATAAATCTGTTTGAAGCAATCCATGGCTTTCTCGATTTCATTCATCTTTTCAAAGGTGACGCCGAGATAATAAAGGGCTTCCATCTTGGTCTTATCCATTACATGCATTTCAGCAAGAGCGTTCTGAAGCTGGTCAACAGCCATATCAAACTGGTTTTTTGAAAAGAAACATCTTCCCAAATATACAATTGACGCAAGTCTGCGATGAGGATTTTTCTTGGCATATTGAAACTGTTCCAAAGCGTTATCAATGAAATTCCCATCCCAGTAAACAATGGCCAGGTCATAACGAAGCTGCATGTCATTGGGATACTTGTTGACGCGGTCAACAGCCCTTTCGAGGCGGTAATTATATTTTGTTTCCGCGAGTTTTTTGATATCGTCTTCTGAAGCGGAAGCTTTTTTGAGTTCTTCAATCTGTATTTCATATTTTGAAACTATTGATTTTTCGATGGAGCGATCAATGGCAGGGTCCATGGTACCGAGCTTTTCAATTATCCAGTTATAAGTCGCTATAGCATCGTCATGCCTGTTGGCGCGCTGATAGAGTTCCGCAAGTTTTTTCCGGTTATCTATGGATGTGTCGCCTTCGTTTACCATCTTTTCATATCTCTCAATCATTTCCGCTATGTCATCCACATCTCTGACAATGCGGTCCTCCTGTTCGATAGCGACGGCCTCGTCTTTGCTCTTGAGCTTATCCTGATAAGAGCCTTCCTCTTCCCATTTGCCTTTCTGCATACTGGCAAGCGCCGCCGCCGCGCGCAGTTCCTGCTGCACCTGAAGGTCATTCGGCTTCATGGTGGATATTTTCTGCCTTATTTTCAGCACTTCCATGCCTTCTCCGGCAAGTTCATAAATCCTGGCCAGATTTCTTAAGTTGGTTTCATTGTCCGGGCAGCTTTCCCTGAGTACTTCAAGAGATTCTATAGATAGGAAAAGAGCGTCCAATGCCTCAGCCGCATCGGAAAGAAGATTCAACGCGGAAGCCGAGTAAAGATAAATCGCCAGCGCCTCTTCAGCTGCTTTTATCGCATCTATGGGCTTCTTTTTGAGCGCGGATTTTCCTTTGGCTGTAATCATGGCTATTTTGATGTTCGCCATCATTTTGGCAAAAGAACCCATTTTGGAGGCTTTTTCTTTTTCAAGCTTGCGCAGTGTTGTGCGCGACAGTCTAAACCCGGGTTGAGACTGTACTACGCCTTTCAGAATTTCTATGGCATATTCAGTGTTTTCCTTACGTATAGCGTCCTGAGCTTTCTGAAAAGCCGAACGCAAAGCTGAAGAAACTTCATTAAGCCCTTTCTGCTCCATAATAATCCCTGTCATTTAAAATTGGGAGTAAGAACTGTCTTCCAGTAAAACATAATTAATAACATTATTTTGCTGATTTTTCAAGTAATTTAATGTAAATAAGGGTTAAAATGTATTGTGCAAGTAAGTTACTTATAATATATTTAGGCATAAATGACAACAGACGAAGAAATTTTATGAATACTGTTGATACCATAGCCGCGATAAGCACCGGCACCGGCGGGGCGATATCCATAATAAGGATATCCGGCGGCAAAGCGCTGGAACTGCTGAACAGTGTCTGGAAAGGCAGGGAAACTCACGGCAAACACAATTCCAGAAAAATGATTCTGGGAAAAATGATTTCCGGCGGAGAACCGGTGCTGGCTGTATATATGCCCGGACCAAACAGTTATACCGGAGATGATATCGCGGAAATTCACTGCCATGGAGGCTCTCTCTCAGCAAAAAACGCCCTTGAAAAAGTTCTCTCAGCCGGTGCCAGGAGTGCGGAACCCGGTGAGTTTACTTACAGAGCTTTCATCAATGGCAAGATGGACCTGACTCAGGCCGAAGCCGTGGCGGATATTATATCGGCTCACAGCGAAATGGCCCTGCGCCTTGCCGAAAAACAAATATCAGGCCTCCTCAAAAATTCCGTCGATGAAATACGGAACGGGCTTGTAAATATTCTCGCGGAATGTGAATCAAGAATGGATTTTCCCGAAGAAAACCTCGATTGGACGGACAAGAATACACTGAGCGAAATGATAAGGGATTCCCGGGGAAAAACTGAAAAACTTCTGCTCTCCAGAAAAGAGGGCATAGTCCTCAGAGAGGGCATAAGGGTTGTCATAGCCGGAAAACCAAATGTGGGAAAATCCAGTCTCATGAATCTGCTCCTTGGTTTTGACAGGGCTATAGTTACAAAGATTCCAGGCACCACAAGGGACACCCTTGAGGAATTCGCTAATATACGCAATATCCCGGTAAGGCTCATCGACACCGCAGGCATAAGAGAGGCCGGTGATATCATAGAAAACATGGGCATCAACCGCAGCAGGGCGGTAATCAGGGAAGCACAGATTGTCGTCTGGATGCTTGACGCGTCTTCCGAAAATCCGGAAGACGAAAGCGCCGATATGACAAAACATATCGGAAATGAAAAAAATATCATAGCTTTATGGAACAAAATTGACATGATGAAAAACTCCAGTCTTCCTGATACCGGTTTTACTTCCGCTTCCATTTCAATAAAAAACAACTCCGGCATGGACAGTTTTCTTGACATTTTTGAAAAAACCGTCTGGGGTTATCCTCATGCTCAGGGCCCTGAAGTCGCGGTAAGTTCACGTCACGCAAGCCTCCTTGATGAGGTTTTGAAAGAACTTCCCGAAGCCGCTGAAAAAGTCCTCTCCGAAGATTGGGAGCTTGCCGCTTCAAATTTGCGTTCAGCCGTAAACGCGCTTGGCAAAATTACAGGCCAGACCGCCGACCCTGATATCCTCGAAAACATATTCAGCCGTTTCTGCATCGGTAAATAAATGAATTCTCTCTGTTCAGTTTACATGCAAGTGCTTGCTTTTTGATTTCGCTCTGTTAGATTATCAAAAAGGGAGCCTCTGAATTTTTATGCTATATCTTCTAAAGGCCTTGTTGCCTGTCTTCGCTGTTCTTTTTTTCTTCTCAAATTCAATTTTATCCGCGGAAATTTTCGCGCATAAAAAATACCATGAAGATTTAACTGACCACGACGACTCTCTGTCCGCCATTGAAGAATTCTGCCAGACCTATATAGAAATAGCTTCCGAAAAAATAGACTCTCTCAATAAATCCAAAGATGTTGTGGAAAAAAATCTGCATCGCCTGAGTTTCACGATGATGTCATCTCTTGATATTCTCGAATTCAGGCTCTCCTATCACCAGTTGGACAAAGAAGTATCAAGCTTCAAGGCCGATACTGAAACCATCAGAGACTTCTATAACAGCGTTAACCGTTTCCTGATCCATCTTGACGATATGGAAAAAGAAATAAAATTCATTCAGAAAAAAGACTGTAATGAAAAAACCACTGCCGTCACGCTGAATATTCTATCCAGAATAGCCGCGATAAGAAAAAGTCTGGAAGAACATAAGCTGAAACTGGAAGCGGCGTTGAAACCTGCCAATGACATCATAGCCATTATGGAAGAACAAATGATGAAACAGGATAAGCTCTTCAATGTCTCAATGCATGAATATTTCTTTGAAGCTGATGAAACATTGTTTTCAAGGGAATTCATGGCGGTGCTTCCATTTGTATTGAAACATTGGTTTGACGGCATGGGCGAATTGATTAAAAAGAAACTGCCGGATTCCAAGGAGGAATGGAGAAGCTTTTTCATTATTTATCTGCTCCTGATGGGTTTAATATTTATTCCTTTGATATGGGCTTTAAAACTTTATCTTAGGAAATTCAGAAATTTCACATTTTCTTCCAGAAAGCTTATCGTCTTATCGGCAATATATCTGTGCTCCGCGCTCTCGCTTTTTATTGCCATATCACAGGTAGTTTTTCCGGAATCAATAATCTTCAATATGATAGCTGTGATTTTTATAGCCCGATGGGGAATGGACCTCGCATGGGCTTTGAAAAATATTCATGAAGAAAATCCAGGCAAATCACCTATTTCACATCTCTTTTGGATATATGTAGCTTCCTCTGCCTATCAGTTCATAAACATGCCTTATCAGGTACTTGCGGTAATATGGCCTGGAACCCTTATTCTCGGAATAATCTATTCTGTAAGACATTTAAAAAGACGGCTTCCAAAACTTGAAAAGCACATTCTTATATGGACTGTGCTGTTGCTTCCATTTTTCCTCTTGCTTTCCATTATAGGATATGTCAACCTTGCGACCCTTTTTACCGCGTTATGGTTTATGCTCGCTGTCGCTTTTCAGTTCAGTTACACCCTGAGCGTTTTCTTCAAAAATTATGTGGGAAAACTCATTGCCTCAAACAATATAATTAAAACCCTTGTCGTAGGAATAGGCATTCCTCTGATATGGGTTTTTGTCATATTAAGCATGCTCCTCTGGATCGGCTACCAGTTTCTGAGCATTAAAATGATAAGCTCTCTTCTCTTTAAGACATTCGAGTTCTACGGTGTTTCAATAAACGCCATGTTCTTCATTTCAGCTGTTTTCCTTTTCTTCGTTTTCAGGACTGTCCTGAATATTATGCGGAATACCATTAACAGCAAATATGGCAATAAAGACGGCAGCGGAGGTGTGCTTCCTGTCTTTCATACTCTTACTGAATATGCCGCATGGGCCTTTTATGCGATGATCGTCATGAAGATGTTTGGTCTGAGCATATCAAGTCTGGCGATAGTCGCCGGCGGTTTGAGCGTAGGTATAGGTATAGGCCTTCAGGGCCTCGTTGGAAGTTTTCTCAACGGCCTTACAATACTTCTTTCCCGCACCATCAGGGAAGGAGACATAATCCAGATAGACAACATGTTCGGCAAAGTCCTAAAAATAGACCTCAGAAGCACAATTATTAAAACTTATGACAATGCCATCGTCGCTGTCCCCAACACATATATTCTCAATACCAAATTGATTAACTGGACCCTTAATAACAAACTTGTACGTCGTCAGATAGACATCAAAATCAAGGCTGGTTCCGACGCTAAAATCGTTAAAGACCTTATCTGCTCAATAGCGCTGAATTCCAAAGGTATCCTGAAAAATCCCCCTCCCGACCTCCTTCTGAATAATTTCACGGTCGATGCCCTGAATTTCACACTTTATGTGTGGCACGACGATATAGACAATGAAAACACCATTCTTTCAGACTTGAGATTCGAAATAAACAACGCCCTCATCCGCGAGAAACTGCTTTAGATGTTCTTCTATATGCAGTTTATGCAAAATTTTCTTTCTTCATATCTACAGGCTTCTCAATCCATCCGAAATCTATTTCTTTTTCAATAAGTTTCTTTTTAAATCGCAAGGGAACAGCAACGACAAGTGTATTGGATTTGCTATCTTTTGCTATATGTAACCCATCAATATTTTTAATATATATATTTTCAGGGACATGTAGAAATACCGTTCCCATTTCTCCCTTCGGCCTCTCCGCAGTGAAACTGCATTTCATTTTATCAGGATTATATTCAAAGTGCCGGATTTCCATTTCACCCATCATGATGTGCATGTCAGTAGCTAGAATTTGTGGCTGATTATTATCTTCCGTGAATCTCAATATCATTACGCTTTCCTGAGTTACGTCCACTTCAAATGTATCATTTATCTTTCCAAAAAATTTCTCGTTCCAGAAATCCCAGACAAGATAAGTTTTTTCTTTTTCCAGTCCCATATTTTTAAAAGGAATTGTAATCCTTTCAGAAACAGGGCCTAAATTATAAATCGCGAGTATTTTGTGATTTTCCCAGCCCCTGTTTACAGACCTCAGGAAAAGCCTCGGATAATCAGGTGACGGCTTTGTAAAAAGATCAATCGCAATTGCGCATTCTTTGCTTCTGGGAAGGGTTTTCTTTATAATGCTTAACCTTTCCTCGCTGATATGGCGTATGTCATCGCCAAGCATGGTTGACCCTCCACCAAAAGCATGTATGCTGGCATTTATCTGTGCATGGGAAAGTGGTAAGGGTTTATCAACTGTAAGGACATTTCCAGAATCATTTATATAAAGTTTCCGATGTGTATGGTAACTTGCTGCCTGGCAACAGAGGGCACATTTCGGGCCGTTGAAAAAATCACAGTTGTTTATCACATAAGAAGCCGGGTAAAAAAACGCCTCCCTGCTGATGGCCCTTCCTTCCCCGAAGTCATTGCCTACTCTGACGCCGTCGAGTATTCCGGCATTATGGATATTAGGACCGCAGGAGCTTAACAGGTATGTGTCTTTTCCCGCGCTTTTCTTTACCGTTTTCAGAAAATTCCTATAAACTTCAGGCCCTGCCACAAGCTTTTTATTGAAATGCTCCTTATATGGGAAACGCCATATATTACCGGCTCCAGACTCTAAAAAATCCACCATAAAATATCTCAGCCCCCATTTATGGTAAGTGCTGAAAACGTTTCTGATAAATTTCAATACCTTGGGGTGGGACGGGTCCAGCGCATAAAGCCATGGACGGTCTTTTTTCGGTATTGTCCCGGCGTCTCCATGCTGCCACTCGGGACGCACTATCATATCTTTCCCTTCCGGAGTTTTGAGAATTGTGTCACCCAGTTCTATCATCAGGTCTTCAAGCATACTGCACAGAAAAAAAGGCCCTATCCAGAAACCGGGAATAAATTTTCTTTTTTTCACAGATTTAATGAATTTCTCATGTCCGCACGGGATGCGCTTATAATTCCATTTCAGCCAGTTTCCAGGCAGGCTGCCTTCAAAATTTTTCATGCTGGTCCACAGATATTTAAATCCAAATCCTGCAAGCCGCTTGTTGACAGCGTCCAAATTTCCAAAGATGACTTCTGAATAGGTTTCTTTCCCATTCATAGTGTCGGTCCAGGCGCCTCCAATATAACCGAGAGGGGTTTCTTCCCAGATATCCGGATTTATTATATTTTTCACCGCTTCCGCCCAGCTTTCAAGCTGGGCAAATGGATTGTCGCCCGCAATCAGGCGAAATATTTCTGTAGAAGTAGATTTTCCGCCTCCCAGTTCCCATCCTGCAAAATCACAGGAAGCCTCAATCCCCGAGAGCCCCTTTCCAGAACGCTGTATCATTATTTCGGTGTTGCACCTTTGAAATGTCAGAAATGCCGCCTGCAACGACAGATGTTTTGTATTGTTGCACAATTGCATTTTCACTTTAGCGGGCAAGGGTATCTCTGGATCGTCTATTTTATGTATTCTTTGCCTGCAGAATGCTTTCCAGGGTAATACCGTTATCTCGTCTCCTTCCGAGCCGAACCCTTTTACGGAAGCGCACAAAGGGAAAATTTTACCGAGTCTGACTCCTCTCCTGCCGTAATTGCGTATCACGGATTCTGCAAACATTTCTTCATTATTGCTCCTGAGTGTCAATTCCCATTCAATCTTTTTGTCCTGAAATTTGTATTTTACAATCAATGCGGAAGAATTATCGAGAATGACTTCAGGCGATTTTGCTTTAAAAAAAATACTGTCAAGCTCAAGTTGCATAAGACAATCAAAATGAACATCGCACAGTTCGAAACCAATATGATCATTACAGATATTAAACATCTTAAATCCTTATATTACTTCAATTGACATTATACTGCACATGTCTGTGATATTTCTCTTGTTGTCGCCATACGAGATTATATAATGCTGTCCCATGACTTTCCGAATAAAATCTTCAACAGGTGAATCAAAGATTATTTCCAGACTTGGCAACTGCGGAGCGGGCGGCGCCCATCCGGCTTCTTCCCATTTTGCAGGGGTGCGGGCTGTTCCGGTCATGATGTGCATTGTGTATTTTTCTCCCGAATAGCCCAGTCGGCAAAGCGTTACTTTGCCCGTCTTAAGTTTTGAAACATTCAGGAGTCCTTCGCCGAAATCGCCGAACGCATTAGGCATCACCGTCACTTTTCCGTCAACTATTTCAGAAGGGACATAATCGGGAACTCCCATCAGCGCGCCGTCTTTGAGAAACTCGTAAAATTCCAAATATGCCGCTGCCTGCCCTGTAAGATATTTTACTATCAATTGGGTAACTGCCCCCATGCTGTCGTTTTCAGGAACTGAACAGATATCCATTTCGTCATGCAGGAGCGTCATACTGCCCGCCGGTGCGAATTTAAGCAATTTTTTTACCCCGTCAACATCGCTGAATGAAAATCCTTGATAACCCCGTTCCTCTATTTTAGCTTTGAATGCCATGAACAAACGCACTGAATTCTCAAGGGTCCCAGCTTTAGGCTCTCTTACAAACTTCCATCTTTTTTTCAATGACAATACTGTTTTTTTCAGTTCTTTTTCGTCTGTTTTTTCCATCAGCTGAGAAATTTCCAGCAGATCGAAATGCTCTATTTCAGCACCAATTGTTTTCTTCAATGAAACGCCATCGTAAAGTGTCCCGTACAATCTCATGTCACGATAACCGGCCATTCCTATTTTCGCTGTTCTCAATAATGTCGCCGTCCGTGCCGCGTCAGCATAGGAAACGATTGAATCAATATCCGGTTTTCCTCCGCGATATGTAACGACATATTTAAAAATGTATCCCATATCCTCCATAGGTTTGCGGAGCGCCGTTGTACCGGCCTGGTCTGCGGTAGTAATAAATCTGCCGCCTTCTTTCCATCCGCTGAGCCCCCATAATATCATCGGTTTATACTTGAACGGTTCAATTACGCTGAACACCGCCCACGAAGGTATCCATCCCGCAATACAGATTATCAGCAAATCAAAATCATTTGCCGAAAGTTCCTTCACCGCGCGTGCGGCATCTTTTCCCTGCGCATCGTCTGAAACAGGCGCTGTCATGAATAGTTCCAGTCCGGCTTTCTCCAATAACTTTGCGGCATCATTACAACGCCCAACAATGAATTCTTTCGGAGTGTTAACCTCTCCGAACCCGACAAATCCCGCCCTGATTTTACGCATTGTCTGTCTCTACCTGATTTAATGATATTTTACGGCACTTGTTCATGACAAAAGCCTGACTGCATTTTATCTCTGAAAAACGAACATCTTCGATAATTGTTTCCGATGAACCCTCCAATTTGCAGGGCTGTTCAGATTTTATCCTGATATTGGAAAATGTCATTCCTCCGATACGGCGTAATTTAACCCCTTCTTCCACGTTTATCCATATCGGCACCCTACCGCTGTCAATCACGAAGTTATTGAAAACAACATTATATAAATCAAGATACCCGGTACAATTCGGTCTGAGGTAACGTTTGGGATTATTGATATTTATGCCGTTGCCGCGCCCTTGAATTACAATGTTGCTGAATGAACAATTTCTGATGGTATCATCACTCGGGCACCCGACACGTATTCCCTGACACCAGCTGTCAAGAACACAGTTTGTAACAGTGACGCCTTCACATAAGGCATGGTGTTCAGGTGTTTTACGAATTGCCCTCAGAATCAGGCAGTCATCTCCCGTGCGGATGAAACAGTCGCTGACAGTTACGCGGCGGCAGTCGTCAATATCAATCCCGTCATTGTTTATCATCTGCTGACAGCCGTTTATCGTAATTCTGTGGATATTGACATCCTCACAACCCATCAGCCAGAATGTCCATCCCGGAGAGTCAACGAATGAGACTCCTTCAAAACGTACTTTTCTGCAATCATAAAACTGCACCATGCGCGGACGCGGATGCGGCGGCTTGACAAAGGTGCTCCCGGTTGGAACGTTCGTATCATAAAAAGCGGGGCCGGCGCCATTAATCTCTCCGCTTCCTGTGATTGCTATATTCTCCGCATGGGCGGCAGCTATAAGGCACTTTCTGCTTTTTTCAGGAGCGACGGCATCAAAACCCGGATCGCAAAAATCATCATAATCCTCTACCTTGGAACTCCCCTGTATTTTCGCTCCAGCCAGAATATGAAGTTCCACAAAACTTTTAAGATAAATTGTTCCGCTTGGATGAATCCCCGGCTCAAGAACAACACGCCCTCCTCTGTTCTCATGGGCCGCGTTTATCGCCAATTGAATAGCGTCTCCCGGCTTTACAATAAAATCCATGTTAAATCCCTTTTATTTAAAAAGTTTTTCGTTAAGCTCTTTATATTTACTGAAAACTGAATCATAAATTATTTTGTTTTCAACCAGAGGAATTATTTTTTCAGAGGAATGCGCCATTGCCTTTACAGCGTCTCTGATGTCTTTAAAAATCCCTGTTCCGACCGCGGCAACTGCCGCGGTTCCCAAGCTTGTCGTTTCTTCACAGCGCATTGTGCGGATTTCACGCTGCAACACATCGGCTTTAATTTGCAGCCATAATTTGCTCCGTGCGGCCCCGCCGAGTGAAATAATTTCCTTGTACCTGACGCCATTGCCTTCAAGCAATTCCATATTATCGCGAAGAGAAAAAGCGACAGCTTCAAGTATTGCCCTTACAAAATGGGCTTTTTTGTGTGCAGGACTTATCCCGTAAAAAACTCCCTTTGCGTCGGGATTCACATCCGGTGAATTCATTCCGCATAAATGCGGCAGCATGATTAATCCGTCACAAGCAGGCGAAATATCCTCCGCTGTTCGAGACAATGTTTCATAGTCCGTGCCATCCCCGAATTCATCCCTGAACCAGCGCAATACCATTCCCGCCGTAGGTATCCACGGCAGAAGTACAAACATTCCCGGTATCGCATGACGATAAAGCCCGATGCGCATTTCCGGATCATAAACAGGCACTTCAACTGTCGCGCAGATTGCCAGCGCGCAACCTGTTGTTTCAGTCAGCATTCCCGGCATGATATTCCCTGCTCCCACCGTGGACGCTACCTGATCTATAGGCGCGACTGTAACAAAAGTTTTTTTGCTCAATCCGATATCGGCTGAAACTGTTCCTGCGACTTCACCGGAATTGAGTAATACCGGCAACTGCTCTTTTGATACTCCTATGAAATCCAGCATTTCATCCCACCAACTGCCATTGCGCAAATCATAATAAAGCGTCGATGGATTTAATGCATGGTCAGTCGCAAAATTCCCTGTCAGACGGTAAATCAGAAAATCTTCAAGCATCAGGAATTTTGACGCTTTTTCAAAAATTTCCGGCTCATGTTTTCTGAGCCATAAAATTTTAGCCGCCGGCCAGGATGGAGCAATGTCCTGCTGTCCAGTTGTTTTATAAACAAGTTCCCGTCCGAATTTTTTCCTGATTGCCGCGGATTCATCTTTTGCCCTGTTATCCAGCCATACTATCGCTTTGCGGAGCGGCTTTCCGGTTTTATCAAGGACAATCAATGTCTCACCCTGGCTTGTCACTCCGAGCACTTTTATATCTTCCGGATTGACGGCTGTTTTTTTCAGAATACTCAATATTACTTTTTTCGCGGTAAGCCAGTAAAGCTCAGCATCCAGTTCAACAATATCAGGGGCTGGTTTTTCCAGATGATATTCATTGACGACAGAACAAAGCATCGTTCCTGAAAGGTCAAACAAAGCCCCTTTCATGGATGTAGTCCCTGCGTCAAGAGTCAGAATATATTCTCCGGTTATCATGCGAAAATTTTATTAATGCTTTTCACTGTTTCATCCACCAGCATTTTGCCTCCGTCTGAACCGACAACGCCATTGATTATCAATCCGCCGTAACCACCGAACTGTTCCGCTCTTTCTGTGGGAAGATATGCGGCAGAACCGCATGATAGCTGAATAACAAAAGTCTGTCCCGCCCTGCTTCTGGACTTCATCTGCAAGCCAAAATCAAGGAAGAGTTCGAATGGATTTGTAACAAAGACAATATCTCCCAACTTCACGGTATGTAATTCCATGGAAAAATCAGTTTCTTTCTGCTGTTTCTCATACCGGGCGATAACAGCCTTGGTATTTTTTATAAGTGCAAAATGATGCAGTTTGCTGTCATAAGGACCGGGGCGTCCCGGTATTTTTTCATTGATTTTTACTTCTTTGCAGAAATCATCAAATGCCTTTTTTTCAGGTTTTATTTTCTCAAGCCGTTCTACTTCTTTCAGGGCATTCACATATTCCTGATATGAAACTTTTCTCTTAGGCAGAGTAAGTTCTTTCACGTTATGAATAAGTTTTGAGTCAGTATTGATTTTCCCGTTACTTTTTTCATATCCTCTCATTACCGCGTCAAATATTCTTTTACCGATAACTCTAACTCCGCGCTCGCTCCATAATTCATCATCCTTTGTTCTGATAAGATCACGCGGGGACTGGCATCCCGCGGCGCTTATCTGGCAGAGCGCATGAAAATCAGGACCAAATTTTTCTTTGAGCAAGCGCCTGAGTTCTCCCATAAAGTCAGATGAAATTTTATATGTGGCTTCCATGATTTGCGACGGACACGCTATATTGACTATCGCGCCTGTCGCTTTCTTTTTCTCATCAAAAGTAAAAAGCATTTCCACTGTGGAATCTTCATTCCCTTCCATGCCCATGAAATCATCTCTCGAAGTATCGCCATACATCTCGGCAGTTCCATTTGAATAAACGGCGCGGCGACAATGTCCGACTGACGCGAAATCAGAAGAATTTGAGATTCCGCTTCCCTTTCTGTTTTTCCATGCTTCCGCAACAGCTTTGCCAAGCTGTTTTATAACAAATTTGCTGTAAGTCTCTCCCTGTTCCGAAGCCGTCCACCAGCTTCTTCCTGGAGAAACAGCAGGGGCGCTATGTATGTGCGTGGCATTCATAAGGATTTTAGAAACGTCAAGCCCGGGTATTTTACCTTTAACGCTCTTTCTCAATTCATCGAGAAAATCCCTTGTAAAGTTGGTAAGGTCTACTGATATCATTACGGCCTGTTCTTTTTTGCCGTCATCAAGTACCATCACCGTGGCACCAATCCTCGAATGAATTCCCTTCGACATTCTAGGATAATACTGCCCGTAAAGTTCGACTTTTCCATCCGGTGTAATATCTGTTTCCGCCCACCCTATTTTTATTCCGCTCATATTTTCACCCATCTCCTGTTTTTTGTTGACTCTCTGACTTTTTCCATCAAATATTGTATATGAATTCCCTCTTCAATTCCCGGATCGGCCTTTCTTCCGCTGTTTACGGAATCGAGAAAATTATAGAGACATGCCATGTGTCCTCTTATCCAGCCTATCGCGAATTTAGGCCCCGGAAAAACAGCGGGTTTTCCATAACGCTGTCCCGTATCTATTTTTGTCCAACCGCGCAAGCCGCCGAACGGTTTCTCCACCGCGTTAATGTCGTAAAATTCAAGGTGGTGCGCGTCCATTCCGTTAAAACGCAACGCTCCTTTTGAACCGTGTATCTCGAAACGCATTTCGTCCTCCGCTCCTGTGGCCGTTTTAGTCGCTTCGATATTTCCGGCAGATCCGTTTTTCATTTTCGCCAGTATCATTACGGAATCTTCTGCATCGACTTTCACCTTTATCAATGGATCTTTTTCAGAGGGTCTTTCGGGATATGCGATATTTGCCATCGCGCAGACTTCATCGTAATCACCGAGAAGGAAATTTATCAAATCCATAACATGCGAACCCAAATCCGCAATCACACCGCCACCGCTTTCGGATGAAAGTTTCCATTTCAAAGGCACATCGGGATTTGAATTTCCAGAATGCAGATAACACGCCCTGTACTCCAGTATTTTTCCGAGAGCTCCTTCATCTATTAATTGCTTTGCCCTGATTGTCGCCGGAAAAAACCTGTTCTGCAAAGTCATTTGGGCAACCCCTTTATAATCCTTCAGCGCCGTTCTGATTTCATCAGCTTCCTTCATATCAACGACAAGCGGTTTATCGCAATAGATGTGCTTGTTGTTTTTCATTGCTGAAAGCAACGCCTCTTTGTGAAAATTATTCGGTGTGCAGATGTGGACAATATCTATATCGGGATTTTCAGTAATCTCCCGGAAGTCTGTGACTCCATGTTCAGCGCCTACCTGTTCGCATGCTTTTTCGGCAGTCTCTTTTTTCGATGTGCAGACATGCGTTATCTTTGTTTTGAAAGGAAGCGGATCATAAAAAAGCGGCAGGTTCACATGCCCGTAAGCGTGAACTTTTCCTATAAACCCGAAGCCAATTATTCCGACATTATATTTTTTCATTCAAGTACCTTTATAATTTCATTGCCGTCTGACGGGGCCGAGAGAAATGTTTCATCTATATTTATGTTTTCATTATCTTTTATCTTGAAACAGTGTTTCCATGGGGCATCAATATTTTTCCATTTTATTCTTAGATCTTTGAATCTGACATCTTCACTGTTAGCAATAAAAAAAGCTGTATTCCCCCCTTTATTCCATTCTCTGTGAACACAGGGATCAAGTTCCTTGTTATCCATGAATTCCTTTCCCCCGTTTATTTCCATGTCTATGTTCCTGAAATAAATATTTTTCAACCTGACATTTTTATTTCCATAAATACATGATGTTTTTGACGCTTTAACGCTCATATCGGAAAAATAGATATTCTCGATCTGTGAAACCGCATCAAAACCAGAAGCAATATAAAATGGCAATATCGTTTCCATAACAAAGTTGGAAAATCTGATATTCTGTATAGTAGTGCCTTCTTTTTGTCTCTGAGAATATTTCGATATCAGACAAATTCCGTTTCTCGTATCAAGCATTACAATGTTTGAAAATGTACAATTTCGTATTATTCCATCCCCAACTCCAATGCGTAATGCATTGCATGGAGTGCTTAGAATGCAATTTGTTACGGTCACGTTTTCACATGCGCGGGATTTATTTTTCAAACGCTGATTGGAACCTCTCAGAGTAATGCAGTCATCGCCGGAATAGATAATGCAGTCGCTTATCGTAACATTGCGGCAGCAGTCGATGTCAAAACCGTCCCCGTTTCTTGTCTCTCTGGGATTATTTATTTTCACTCCATGCAGGAAGACATTTTCGCAACCGTGAATAAAGCATGTCCAGTACGGTGTATTGTCCAAGGATACCCCTTCCACTCTGACATTTTCACATTCACAGAAATATATCATCTGTCCTGGACGCTTATCCCTGATACTGAATTTGTAACCTTCAAGTTTTCCGAAGAAAGCCGGACTGTTTCCGTCAATTATACCGTGCCCGCTTATTGTTACATTCTTTGCTTCGTGCGCGATAATCAGATGAGCGCCTGTAACGTTTTCTTGAGAAAAGGCGACATTCTGCTCAAAGCAGTCATCTTTATTATAGTCTTCCAAATCGGGACTGCCTTTAATGACAGCGCCTGACAGAAGATGGAACTCCACATTGTCTTTCAGGAAAACAGTCCCTGTCAGGAATTCGCCCGGAGGAACTATAACTTTGCCGCCCCCGTTTTCATGACATTTATCTATAGCCGCCTGTATTGCCGCTGTGTTTTTAGTCTTAGCATCTCCGGCCGCTCCAAAATCAATGATATTGTAAAACATTTTTATTTCCTATTATATTTCAAGGATTTCACTATTTTTCTGTTTTTCCGTTTCCATGCGTTTCTTTTCCGCCGCAATAAATTCATCAGTAACGGGATTGATCCGATACATTTTATTATTGGCATGATAAATTCCGGCTAATTCTTTGAGAATGCTTTCACATTTCTGGTCCGGTTCTCCGTTGTTTTCATCCAGAAGCATATCGATTTCACCGCGAAGGTACAAGATTCTCCAGCGCCATGATTTTTCAGCCCATTCCGGAATTTTTTTATCCACGGCCTGTAAAATATCAAAACACGCACGGGCGTTTTTGTATTCCTTGACTGTAGAAAGTATCCCGGGTTTGTTTTTGAGAAAACGGAGACTTTTCCGGGTTATCTTTTCGCCCGGCTTATACTGCCAGTACAGACCGTGGTTTTGTTCCATTATGTCAATAGCCTTTGACAAATCATCGTAATCACAAGAACCGAATTCATAGTTGAAATATTCCCTCATGGTTTCTGATATTTCATTGTCTCCATTCCAGTAAAAACCTGCATACAATGCTTTATTGAAATCCTCATATATTCCCTCGGAATACGGGAAGCCTCCATCACAAATATCAGATGCCTGTTTCCACAGGCGTCTGAAACGTTCCGGCAAAGGATTGGCGCCGAAACCACCCCATGGGAACATTCCCCACATGCTTATTTCGGGAAAGTTTATCAGTTTTATTCCTTCCGGTTTTCTATTATTAAGCGGAAATTCGGGAAACTCGTTATGTGAATCAACGCAAATATATTTCAACCAGTCGTTTTTTTCCCGGGAAAGCTTCTCATAAAATTCCTCCTATTCTTTTTCGCCGCGATAGTCAAAAAGCCATGTACTGTAAATTATTTTGCCTTCAGGAAAGTATTTATGAAAAAGCCCGGCAACTTTGCCGGCAGACTTGTACATTCCATTTGAACCCCATGGATAACATTTTTCACACCCGCACCCTCCCTGATCATAAGACCAGACACTGTATGCATATATGTCCAGTTCGCTGAATATTTTCAGCGTTTTTTCATGGTTCTCAAGTATCAAATCCATACCGTCATCACTTGCCGGACATATTTCACACCCGTAAAAGGAACGCCCCGTAGGCCGCGCCCTTAACGCTTCGGGAGTGGTGGAAAAGCCTTCGTTGCAAAGTACGCCAAGAATGGGTTTCAATCCGACAAGAGCGGCGGCCTTATAAATACTTTTCAGCCTTTCACAGAAATTTATATAATCAGGGTCTTCGGCATTTTCATAATGATGCTTGTCAGCCCACATCATCAGTGCGTTGTATCCCAATAATGCAAGATCTTCGACATATTTTATGATTTCTTCCATGGGCGCGATATGATAGAAATTATAGAAGTGGGTCGCAAAATACATGGCCCTGAAAGATTTTTTCGGTGCCGATCTGCCGCGCCACGTTCCATACTTAAAACAACCGTTTCCATAAGATGCCGTCCTGAGCATTTTCCCAATACCGTAGAGAATTGCGGTTTCAGTTCCTCCGGTAATTTTCAATCCTCCCGATGCCAATGTTTCCAAAGAATATTCTTCCCCTCCAAAGTATTCATTGATACCAAGAAGCAAGACCATTTCACCGCTATCAGTACTATCTGAAAATCCAAATTGTCCGCATCCTCTGTCCGCAAGCCGCAGATTCAGGATTGAAATTGCCTTGGTGATAAATACTGTTTTCGGACATTTCAATTTAACAATCTGTCGTTCCATAGTTTTCTAAATCCCTAATTCTTTTTCGGTTTCCGCTATCGCTTCTTCAATTATCTCCATGCCTTTTACGGCGACTTCTTCGGGCATTACTATCGGAGGGCTCATTCTTAAGATATGTCCTGCCGGTATCCATGCAAGGCCTTTTCTGAAAGCCTTCTGATAAACCATTTTCCCGGCCTCATCGAAAGGCTCCTTTGTCTTTTTATCTTTTACGAGTTCCACTCCGAGGAGACAGCCTTTCGCTCTGGTATCGCCGACAATTTTATATTTTGCCGTCCAGTCCTTCATACATTTTTTGAAAACTTTTTCAAGTTCCATCGCATGTTCCAGCAATCCTTCCTCCTCAATGACTTCAAAACAGGCAAGGGCCGCCGCGCATGCCATCGGGTTGCCTCCGTAACTTGTCGAAGCGCTTATTTTGTCAACAGCTTCAGAATAAGGTTCACGCACAGCCATTGCCGTTACAGGAAAGCCGTTGCCGAAGCCTTTCCCGAGAGTTACGACATCCGGCAATACGCCCCAGTGTTCCATGCACAATATTTTCCCTGTTCTGCCCATGCTTGTCAATACCTCATCCGCAAAAAGAAGTATCTTTCTTTCTTCAAGGAATTTTTTCAGTTTCGGGAAGAAATCATCCGGCGGCATGATGCTTCCGCCCCAGCCCTGTATCGGTTCCAGAACAAAGGCCGCAATCTGGCCTGTAGTGCTTTCCCTTATGAAGCTGTCGTAAAACTCAAGATATTTTTCAGTGTCAAGAGTTCCATCACACCTCGTCCACCACGGACGGTAAGTGTCCGGACGCGGAACCATATAAAAACCCGGCGCGCGCGTCGGCCCGCTTATTTTATTTATACGTGCCAGACTGACCGCGTGCCCACTTTTACCGTGAAAATCCTGAAAACAACTTATAAATTCATTTTTCCCTGTCGCGGCGCGACATGTAGGGTTTCCTGCTTCGACTGCGGTTGTACCGCTGTCATAAAGCTGGAAACCCTTCAAATCTCCCGGAAGTGTTGCCGCCATTTTTTCCAGAAGCCTCACTTTTATTTCAGAAGTAAAATCATGCGCGTTCATCAGTTTCTTAGCGTATTTGGCTACAGCTTCCGAGATTTTCGGATGGCAGTGCCCAAGCGTTGTTACATATATTCCGCTTGAAAAATCTATGTATTTATTTCCATCAACATCCTCTAAGGTACATCCGCTGCCGCTCTCAAAGGCAACAGGAAAAAGCTTTACCTGCGATGAAAGTCCCCTGATGTATTTTTCAGCCCTGGAATGCAGCTTCACGCTTTCCGGGCCCGGAAGCGTTTTTGTAATGATTTTCGGATATTCACTGAAATCAATCTTATAATTTTCAGGATTGTATTTCCCCATAGCAAGTACCTGTCATTTTATGTTATTAATGTTAATTTGTAACATTAATTATATATTAAAATAACCTCATTGTCAATATTTGATTTGAAGTATCTTGTAAAATTTTTTAAATATGTTATATTTTAACATGAACGTAAGACAGAAAAAATTAATTGAGAAGCTGCACAAACTTGAACGCCTGTCTATTGAAGAGGAAGCGGTAATTTTCAAAGTCGCTCCCATGACGATAAGGCGGGACATACAGCTTTTTGAAAAACAGGGAATAGCGATAAGGACGCATGGCGGCGCCGTTCCGCGCATTAGCGAACCAGCACAACTTTTCATCCAGCCCGACGCAAGCGCCGCGCAGAAAAAAATAGCGCGCAAGGCCCTGGAACTGATACCTGACGACTGCAATCTCATGCTCAGCGCCGGGACAACTACTCTGGAGGTCGCGCGCCAGCTGGCCGCTTCAGACCTGCGTATCTGCGTAATTACAAATTCCCTGCCGGTAGCGGCTGTTCTCTTTCAGACAAAAATCCAGGTTATTCTGACAGGCGGTTCTCTCAGGAATAATTCCCTTGACCTTATAGGCCCGGTTACGGAAAAAAACCTTGATGAATACTACATTGATCTGCTGATAACAGGCTGCGACGGAGCGTCGGCGGAAGAAGGTTTTTTCACAAAAGACCTGAACCTTGCGGAAATGGAAAAGAAGTCCGTAAAAAAATCCAGCAGGACAATCATCGTTACCGAAAGCCATAAATTCAGGAAACCAGCCTTTGTGAAATTCGCGTCCATGACCGAGGTTTCGACCGTCATTACCGACAAAAAGCTCTCCGGTGAAGATGCTTCCAAAATCACTAAAAGCGGGATTGAATTAGTCCTTGTCTAATCTCAGAAAACCCATATTCTGAGGATTGTAATCCCAGTAAAACAATCTGAACTCCTTGAAGAATTCCGTTTTAATCCAGGCAAATTGTCTACTGTCGATTTCGCGTACAATATTTGCCTTTACAGGTATTTCTCTTCCGGTATTTTTTCCGAATGCTTTAAACGGAATGCTTATATCTATTTTTCGTTTGTTTTCAGTTTCCGAGATTCTCATCTTGCAGATTTTACATGAAACGTCCTTTTCTGATATTCTAAATGCCAAAACAGGCCAAATTCTATCTGCCTGAAGATAGACAGTCAGAATGTCACTTTTACAAACTTCAGCTTTTGAACATTCGATTTCAAATCTGATGCTGTTCTTATTATAAAATGCCTTCCATTCGAAATTTCCACACTTTTCTGTTCTGCCGCTGTTACAGGCGTATTCTTTTGTGTTGACAATCTCACCGGTATATTCTGGAAAAAGTTTTTCTCCGTTTTCAATCACTTTTCTCACGGCTGGAAAATCTTTTTTCAGAAGCTCTTCAAGGATTTTCATACGCCATTTTATTTTTGCCGGAAAATATCTGTAGCCTTCGCTTTCAGAGTGAAAACCGAGCCGCGGATCTTTTTCAGAAAGAGCCAAAAGCCTTTCATCAAGTGATATTTCGTTTTTTGCTATTTCTTCCATTTCACTAAGAAGAAGAAGCCTGTCGAGGGCTTTCAAATCGATCATTTTTTCACGGAGATAATAAAATCTCAATATGTTGTATCCGCTTCTGAACTGTATGCCAAGAGCTTCCGCCACATTGATGTCCTTTATCCTTTCGGGAGAATTTCTGAAATGGCTTTCCATGTCCTTTAATATTTTTACGCCAATGTCCCATTCTTCAGCCATCCTGCGACATAAAATCAGAATTTCATCATAGGAGTGGCTTTCATAAAAACATTCTCCAATTCTGTCACCGCTGGCAGGGAAAGTGAATTTCCATGTGGGAGCAAGTACTTTATCAACAGGTATCAGATGCAGAGGCCATACCACTCCGTCATGCATCGGCCCGTAATATTGAAACAGAACATTTACAGGATAATTCTCATAGGCATCAGCAAAGTACTTGAATGCGGAGGCGGCTTCCTTGTAATATTTTCCCCAATCGGTTTTTAAAAGCCTTTCCAGAAATTCATTTTCATTTTCAGGAAAAGGTTCAAAGGAAAGTTCCCCGGCAGCTTTGTTCATAATACCCGGATAATTTCCAAAATACCAGCACTGCATGGCGGCACTTACGCCCAGTTTCTTCATCTCCCTGTATTTTTTATACAGCTGCGATGGTACAGGAACAAACGGAACGCTTGCGACTTCATGTGAACAGCCGACCTGAAGTTTAGCGGATGCGCGTGTTCCATTCTTAACGGCAGTGGAAGCCACTTTTTTAAACATCCCGCTGGGGCCTACATATGAAAGCCAGTAGTCTCCGGCAAAACGCATTTTGTTAAGCTGTTCTTTTTCTCCTCCCGATTCAAAATTGTATTGCAGTATCACATTTTCGGGAGTATGCGCGGCTACTTCATTGACATAATCTATTGGTCCTCCGGTGCGATTCAATGGCACATAAAGCCAGCTTATCAATTCCCCTTTTGGATTGGCGTCGCGCATTCCTTTTGCCATCGCTGAAAGAGAGGCATAAAGTATTTCCCATTCTTTCTTTTTTGAACATACCGGACATTCTGATTTTCTGTTTGATGACAGACATGTAGTTCCCCGCTCGCCAAGGCTTATGTTTATCATTCCGCCAAGCTTGGGAACTGCCGTGAAAATGCTATTGACAGCTTCAAATAAATATTTTTGGGCAATCTCTGAAAAAGGACAGAAAAAACGCCCATCGACTCCTGCCAGTTCAGGATGTCTTTTCAGTACGGGGTCGTCAGGCTGGAATGCGGCCGGTTCGATGCAGAAAATATAGATTTTTATCCCGTAGCGGCGGCATTTTTCAACAGTCCTCCGAAGTTTTGCAAGCCGCTTTTCGGCATCTTTTCCATATTCAGGGGTTATGGAAGTTCTGCAAAGATCTTTAAATGTTATTGTCAGCCATAATCCGTTTATGTTTTCATGCGCCAACCTGTTCAGATATTCATCAGGATAATAATCGACATCGTCCAGCAGTTCATCCCTGTTGAACGGAGGCCTCTTAATGGGCCCGAAGAAACAGCGCGAAACTCTTGTTTTAACCCATGCACACCTCTTTATTTTTCCAACTTTAAGAAAAGGCCCGTCAGAGGCAAGCAATAAATCTTCAATATAGAAAATTCCCCTCCTTATTCCCTCGGTGTCTCCTGCCGTTATTATGCATTCTTTTTCATTGATTTCTAACTTATATGCTTCAAACTCCATCCCTTCTTTTTCAGCAGTCATTATCCTGTATTTTCCAGCTCCGACAGCAGCTTCTACAAAAAAAATTCTTAAATCCATATAAGCACTGTCAAGAATCTTTTCAGTATCTGAAAACCCCTCTATTATTTCGACGCCATTACTTAAATCAGCCTCTCCCTTTACGGCATCAGACCTGTCCCAGGTAAAAACTCTTTTTGCAGGAGCTTTCAATTCGTCTATAAATCCCCATTCCTTCGGTTGCTCCGGCTCATTATCATATCTCATAGTATTATCCTTTTGATTATATGCTCATATATTTTGAACATATTATATTACATTTCTGTTATTCTGTCAATAGGCTAATTGCAATTCCATCTGAAATATGCTAAAATAATAGAATACAAGAGTGGTTTGAACATATGAATAAAATAATATTTGAAGTGTATAACAGTTTACTGCGTGAGATTTCATCCGGCAGAATTAAAGCAGGAGCGCTTCTGCCGAAGGAAACGGAACTGGCTGAACAATTCAAAACAAACAGAATGAACGCGCACCGCGCCGTCAAGGAACTTGAAAAAAACGGTCTGATATCCAGAAAAAAACATTCAGGCACGTTTTTGAAAAAAAACATAGACCGGCGGGAACTTGAAAAACTGGTAAAAGCTTCAAACCGCAGCGTATGCGTACTTTACTCAATCACACCTCATTACATTCACTGGAATGAAACTTCCTTTAAGTCCCTTGAGTCTCAACTTGCTTCTTCAGGATACAGCGTAACATACAAAAACATACCTTCAAAGGGGACGCGTAAAAATTATATTTCTCTCTTAAATGAAATATCTGAAAACGGCGCCTCCGCCCTGGTCATATTCCCGGATATGGAGGACACCGATTTTCTAAGGAACAACAGTGATTTGCTTCTGGACTTTGAAATGCCGATATTCATGCTTAACCGGAGCGGAGAACCTTTGCCTTTCGACATGGTTTCATTTGTATCAATGGACCCTTTCGGCGACGGCATAGCTCTGGGCCGCTTCCTGAAGATGAACAGATGCAGGAATATTATAATGATAAATGAAAATTCGGGAAAAACATTCTGGGGCATCAAAAGATATGAAGGTCTTGAACTCGGTCTTCGGCAGGGAAATGATACTCCCGGTATGTTGCTTGAAAACGTTAAGGCGACCCCCGAAAAAATGAGCGAAACTATTATAAGAATTAAAAACTCCGGGAAAGACACGGTGGTCGTAGCCGTAAATAACGCTTTTGCCGCCAAGTTCATTGACGCCGCGAAAAAAGAGGGGCTCAAGATACCAGAAGACTACAGGCTGATAGCGTTTGACGACAATCCTATGTACCGCTCATACAATCTGACTTCAATGGCCGCGCCGATGAAAGAGTTCGGCGAAGTTTTTGGAAGAATGATATCTGAAGAATCATGGATTAATTCTTTTAAAGGAAAAGTCTCCGTAAAACTGCCGGGACATCTTATAATCAGAGACACATTTCAGCTCATATCCTGATCGACTTTTTTTCTCCTGAAACGCGCGGCGAACATCGCGTCGCAATTGCCTTCGTGCGGATATATGCTCAGCATGCCTTCACATTTTTCCCCGGTCAGCGGATTTAAAAAAGTATCAAACTCAAAGTTGCTGTTTCCATCAAGAAAACTCTTTGCCACTGCTGAATTTTCCTCCTGGAAAAAAGAACATGTCGCATAAACAAGCACTCCGCCGGGCTTGACACCTGAAGCGGCATTGCGCAGAATTTTCAGTTGCATATCGGAGAAATCTTTTATTTCTTCAGGAGCGAGGTTCCAACGAGCGTCAGGATTGCGCCTCCAGGTACCGGAACATGTACATGGGGCATCCACAAGAACACCATCAAATTTTCCCTGTTTCTTTTTTCTCAGCCCTTTGCCATCCCAGCTGTTGCAGATGATGTTGGAACATCTCGCTCTTTTTGCCCTTTTGCGGAGATCTTCGAGTTTATATTCTCTGATATCCGTAGCCAATACGCTGCCTTTTCCTTTCATCATATCGGAAAGCTGAAGACTTTTGCCTCCGGCCCCCGCGCAAGTATCCCACCAGCGTTCCCCGCCTTCCGGAGCGCAAACCAGACCGATTGACTGGGATGCCAGGTCCTGTATTTCAAACATGCCCTTTTTAAAAGACTCCAGAGTATATAGGTTTACTTTAGCATTTTCTATTTTTATCGCATTCTCAATTTTAGGATGCCGCTGCGCGGTTATACCTTCGGATGAAAGTTTTTTTATCAGTTCATCCGGACTGACAGTCTGCGCTCTTATCCAGATCGGAGGACGTATCTGGAACCATTTTACAAGTTCACCTGCTTTTGTTTTCTCCGGCATTTTATCCCATATCCATTCAGGGAGAAGGTCTTTAGCGGTGATACTGGCAGAAGATGTTTTATCCCGATTCAGAAAGTCTAATGTACATGAATAAAATTCTTCATCGGTAAGCTGTGATTTATTCCTCGTGAAATTAAGAAAATTCTTCAGGTCAACGCCCAATTCATTGGCCCATATCACACAAAGTTCGGGAATTTCGCGTTTCTCAAGGATAAAAGCCCCCAGAAGGAGCATATCCAAAACTTCGTCCGGCATTTTCAGAAAAGATCCCTTGCCGTCATCAGGCAGCGACAATAAGACTTTTTCAATATCCTGAAGGAGGCGCGAAGGCAGAAGCTTTCTCAATATCCCCCACCAGCGGAAAACGCCGAAAACGCCTTCGCTGATAATCTGACGGTCCCTTGAGCCGTAGTGTCTGTTCGCCCGGAAAATTGACGATATCGTTCTGTCCGCCGGACGCTTCGCGGCGAAAGACGCGCAAAGAACAGTATTCAAAGTTTCCCTGCATGAGCGTGACTGGGCAAGAAGTTTTCCTTCTGAAAGGCTTCTTCCAAATTTTGTTTTCGTTGTCATTTTTAATTATTCCGTTAAAGTTTTTATTTTTCGCAATATTCTTTAAATTCACAGGATGAGCAATTGCCTTCCGTCCTGTTGAAATTTTCCTCGTCCGCTTTCCCATCCCGTGTCAGGAGTGAAAGCATGCAAGAAGAACTTTCCATTATGATGGAACGCACTTTTTCCAAACTCTCATACCCTTCAAATATTTCCGGTCCTTCGCGGAAAAACGTTCTGCACTTGCAGAGAGATGGAGGCGTATGAAAATTATTCTCAAGGGCCATGACAGATATGCCCGGAAGTATGCGCCAGGCTTCTTCATTCCGCCGAGATTTCAGGAAGAGAAGATTTGTATTCCCTTCATGCGACCACACAAAATCCGGCACTGTCCATACATTCAGGCCGTTAAAGGAAAAAACAACAGGAAGAGTGAAATTTTTCCATTGCAGATAAGGCACGGACGCAAGCTCCGAAAGCAAACCGCATTGAGAAAGTTTTGAAACGAAATCACTGATATGCTCTCTTATTTTGCCGAAGACTGAATCCGGGTCCTCCCCGTAATAAACTTCAAAAAGATTCAATTTTTTCGGATCTTCCTCCCAGCATTTGTTTTCAATATCGGCCCTGTTATGGAAAATATGTTTCTGAAGCGCTGAATAAATATCTCTCAGCGGAAAGTCCTTTGCGCCTTTTCTGCTTCCACGCGTAAATACGTCGGACAAGGTTTTTGAGACAAGATTGCGGACGTAATTTTCAGCTTTTACCAAATTTTTGAGCCTGTAAAGCATCCTCGAACGAGAATCTGCGAATTTATCCCAGCCATTACTTGCGGCATAATATCTGTAAAAATAAGCTCTTTTACAGAACCTGAAAATTTTGTAACGGGAATATGACCATGAAAACTCTACGGCTTCAGAGGAAACGGAAAAACTGTTGTCAGAATGAATATTCTTTTCGGCGCTCATTCAGTTTTTCTGCCCTATGTCATGAAAGAACGGACATTTGATGAAATCATAAGACGTTTTACCCAGACTTTCTTCCGAAAAGATAACGTAGGAGAGGCGCGGGAAAGATGATTTCAGGAGTTGATTTTCATTTACGGCGCTTGCCGGAACACCAGTCAAGCCTATGGGCTTGCCGAGAGCTGATATGCTTTCATAAGAAATCATGTTCATCATTCTGTCTTCATATTCCGGCGCTATTATATCGACATATTCCCTTCCGGGATAATAGAATTTTTCAGTGTTATACCAGTTATTTTTCAGCGACGGAGAATAAACCCACAAGAGGTTGTTAAGCTCTTTTTCATATGTCAGAAATTTAAAGAGGTATCTCCATAAATTTACAAAATCCTCCTGAGAAACCATTCTCATTTTCTGTGATCCCCACCAGAAATTTCCGCCTCCGTTCATTTTTGGGAAAGGCCTCCAGAGCACTGGGACATTGGCGTCTTTCAGGGTTTTCAGGACAGCGGCGAGTTTTTCAATCTGGTCAAGCCATTGTATTCTCATTGTATTTCCTGGTTTGTAAAGGTTGTCAAATCTGTTTGCCAGGCTTGTATCCTGATGTGAACCGTTTGTCCAGGGATTATTTGGGAACCAGCTGAGAGATACGATTGAGCCGTTTGTCCAGAAATCTATGAGAGCGCTGTTTATTTCCTGATAATCAGAAGTTGTCATGTAAAGTTTTTTTCTGCCATAGTCTGTCTCTATAATCATGGGCTTGGAGGAAAGAGGCAAAATCTTTTCTTTTGTTTTTCTATTGAACCCTATGGTAAAGTCTTCTTCATAATCAAATCTCTGTCCTGCGATCAGGCAGGGATTGCAGCTTACGGAGGAATGAAAGAAAAAATCAAAAACATATTTTGTGGCAAAAAGAGGATCTTTTACGCACGGGAAATTGAAGTTTGAAGTCATATGTGAAAAGGCATATTGAAGTTCGCTCAGAGAGGGCCTTTCCGCAGGTTTTTTCTTCATCATCGCCGCTATTGTATCGGAAAAAGGCTGGGATATTTTCTTGTCCAGTTCATGCAGGGACGGAGGATTGAGGTTTACGATATTGTACATTGTTACCTGCGGCTTTTCGTCCTGAAAGGGATGTTTTCCGCTGACGAGTTTATATATTGTTACGGCAAGACTGAATATGTCGTTTCTGATGCCACTGGAAAATTTTTCCATAAGGTTTTCCGGGGCGATATACGGGAGAGAATTCCAAAGTCTGGCATTAACGGGCATCGTTGAGGTAGAACGCTCCGTAGGGATGCCGAAATCAGCGAGTTTATATTTTAGTCCCTGTATCATTATATTGTCCGGTTTTATATTAAGATGCGAGAAATTTTCAGCTTCCAGATATTTCAGCGCGGCTATGATGTCGAGAGATGCCGTAATTGCTTCTGTTTCAGTCAGACAGGTATCGCGCATATAATCCGAAAGACTTCCTCCTTCAGCATATTCCATGATTGAATATATTTTATTTTGAAACATTCCGTATGAAAAGATTTTCAGGATATTGGGGTGCTTTAAACAAGATAATTTTTCAAGTCTGGCAAGAATTTCCCTGTAAATACTTTTATCATCGGAAAAGTCTTCATCGTAGAGTTTGAGGATTACTGTTCTGTCATCATTTTCTTTATCAGACGCGAGAAAAACAGTCCCATGGATGCAATTTTTCGATATTTCCTTTATAACCGCGTATTTATCATCGACAATGAACTGATATTTTTCGGTGTTGCTCTCCACTTTAGCGGAGGGACGCGCTGAAAGAAAGACTTTAAGTTTTGCCATCAGGTTTCCCTGTTTTACCGGCTTTAAAAGATAATCGCTGGCGCCCGCGTTCAATCCTTCGCTTATACTGCTTTCGTCCTCATTTGAGGAGACGATAATTACAGGGATATGTATTCCTTCGGGACTCTGCCTTATTTTTCTGCAAGCTTCAATTCCGTCCATTTCAGGCATTGAGACATCAAGGAGAAAGAGATCGGGTTTGAAAGAACTGAATTTTTTAAGAACTTCTACGCCATTGATACAGCATACAACCTCATGACCGGCTTCTTCGAGAAGATAGCGGTACATAGTCAGCTGCGTTCTGCTGTCATCAGCTACTATAATTTTAGCCATAATGGACCCGTCTATGGTATATCAAAAGGATGGCGGCAAAAAATACATTTTCCCTGCTTCCAGTCCAGTTCTGCGCGCGGTCCCAGGCAGGCTCAGGTTTATAGAACTGGCGGGACCTTTCAGTTCTGAAAAAAGTTGAGAAAACGAGAATGGTTTGCTGTATCTTATCAGCTTGTAATTTCCTTTTACGTTACTCATTTCAGCGGCCTTGTTGACGGCATCCTCAAAGAAACCCAGTTTATCAACAAGCCCCAGATTAAAAGCCTCTTCACCGCTGAATACTCTTCCATCGCCTATTTCCGTCCCTTTTATTTTTTCCACAGTCAGGCCTTTTCTGCCTTCCGCTACGATTTTGACAAACTCGTTATAGGATTCGTTAACGAGTTTCTGAACGACCTGTTTTTCTGCTTCCGTACTCGGGCGGGAGCCATCCAGAATATCTTTCATGGGACCTGATTTATAAACTTCCGAACGGACACCTATTTTATTAAAAAGGTCATAATACTTGTATGTTTCAATGATTACGCCGATGCTTCCTGTAAGAGTAAGTCTGTTCGCGATGATATAACTGCATGGGGCCGATATGTAGTAGCCTCCGCTGGCCGCAAGGGAATTCATAGCGGCAATGACCGGCATATTATTTTCTTTGCGAAGTTTTTTGATATGGTGATGGATGTTATCAGCCGCGACTACTTCTCCTCCTGGAGAATCGATATTCATTATTACGGCTTTGACTGATTTATCGTTTGCTATGTATTTCAGCTGATCGCAAATGAATTCGGCATCCGCCACTGAATAAACCGGAGAAGGAGAGGACTGATTAAGAATTACCCCGTTGACATCAATCACGACAATTTTATTTCCGGAGAACTGGTCGCCGCTTATGTATTCTTCGCTATAGAAAACTCCAGGCATAATTGAAAAAGACGGCATGGACGAAAAATGCAGCAGTATTCCTGCCACCATAAAAAATACCGCGAGTGCGCCGGCAATGAAAAATACGACAGTGAAAAATATTATTAAAGCCATACAGCCTCTGTTCTTTTTTTCCACTGGTTTCCGAGAGACTGTATTTTCTGCCGGTGAACTGTTCTGTTTCAGTTCCGCATCTGAATTTTTTTCATCTCTGTTTTCTTCAATATTTATATTTTCAGTCATATTCCGCTGTTCTCCATGTCTTTAATATTCCAGAAAAATAACATTCTGGAATCGTTTAATCAATAAAGGGGTTTAACATTAACCCTTATCTTTGTGTTTAAATCGCGGGCCTTATCCGTATCAAATACCGCGGCCTTAGCGGTAAGGCAACTGGCTGAAGCGGCCGCAAGCCCTGAGCTAAAAGCATCCGGCAATTTCTTTCCCGATAAATACTCAGAAAAGAAAACCGCCGACACAGTATCCCCTGCCCCTATAGGATTTACTACATTATCAAGGCGCGGGAGCTTAAATTCCCAGAAATTGCCGTCAGCCGAAAGATAGGCATTATCCGGGCCCGCCGTTACTGCTATGGCTTTAACGGAATATGTTTCAAAACAGAATTTCATGGCGTCAGTTATATTTTTCTGTCCACTCAGTGCGCTTATTTCCTCGAGATTTATTTTCAGCAGTTCAATGCCGTTTTCAAGAACAGACTTTACATCCTTCCATGCGTCGAGAAGAACGGGCAAATTATGTTCATGGGCTTTTTTTGATATGGAAAGGTAAAAATCCGGCGAAATACCGGGCGGAAAAGTGCCGCATATTGCCAATCCCGCACTCTGCGGAAGGGCCGAAGATATTTCCTCATAAAATTTTTGGGACGCTTCTTCTGAAATTATACCTGAAGGTTCAATAAGTTCCGTCATTTTCCCGGTTTTTCTGCAAAGACACGTAGTACATACCCTGGTGGGAGAATCAACAAAAACCGATATATGCCTGATTCCTTCTTCATCAAGATAACGGCATATATGCCGTCCTGTTTCGCCGCCGGCAAATTGAAATACCCTGGAGTTTCTACCGAGCATACCCAGCGCTCTCACAAAGTTTATTCCTTTGCCGGATGCTATATGAGTAACAGTTTCAGCACGGTTGACCTCATAAAATTTCAGTTCGGGAAAAAGCAGTGTTTTCTGCCATGCCGGATTCAAGCCGACCGCTATTATATCTCCTGAATTATTCATAAAACCGCCGCAATTAATGCCTCCGGCTTTTTTATCTTAAAAGTTTCTGAAGTTCCACCTGGAAATCCTTGACATCCTGCTGAGTAGGCTTGCCGGAAGCTTTTTCAAGACCAAGCCGCCCTAACTGATCAAGCACCCATTCGGCTGTAACGCCGGACCCAAATTTCACGGAACCGCTGGCAACAGCGCCTGGCCTTACGACTTTTGACACTTCTACTGTAGTTTTCCCCTGGATAACGCCTTTTTCTTCAGGCATATCTTCATCGGCTATTTCATCATCCTCCGGAAAATCCTATTTCGCGCCATTATCGCCATCCTCATTTTCTCCTGGGAACTTTTCAGTTTTTGCCGGCGCTTCAGGTTTTTTCTCTTCTTTTTTATTAAGCTTTGTCCAGTCAATGTTTTCAAGTTCCGAAGCCATGAGCCTCAGCTCAAGGAACTTCATTTTCACACCATGTTTATCCGCGAGTATATTCTGTATTTCAGTCAGCGGAACACCTGCCGAAAGATGTTCAGCGACAATTTTTTTTACGTCATTCTGTTCCATTTATCTACCCCAAATGATTATATGAAAAACTTAAAAAAAGGGGGATTTTGAAAATCCCCCTTTGGATTCCAGGCTAATTTTAAAAAATAACGTTTATTTCTTTTCGACGGATTTTGTCCATTCATCTATTTTGCGGGCCGCAAAATCCCTGCCGCCAACACCGAAAGCGATTGCTGCCGCCACCGCGACGGAACCGAAGAGGATACTGAATGCCAGATTTATTATATCTCCGGCAAGTCCCATCTGACCAAGCGCCATCGCACCGGCAAATACAAGTATGCAGATACGTGCCAGCATGGCAACCCATTCCGAACTCTTGCCCTTGATAACATTATAAGCAAGATTGGCAAGATAGAGCCCGATAGCAAAAATAACAAAACCGAGAAGCACATTCCCCGAGAAAACTATAAAACGTGAAATAAGACCGGACAATGTTGTGAATTGGAGAAGGTTACATGCTTCAATCGAAGCAAAAAGCATTATCGCCACAAGGCTGAGTTTGCCGACTATTTCGGACGGTGTCATGGTACCGGCTTCATCTTTGGAAAATCCGAGTTTTTTTGCAATTGAGTTGAACCCAAAATTTGTAAGAAGCCCTGTAATCAGGTTTGAAACAAACCGCGCCACAAGATAAGCCAGAAGAAGCAATACCGCTGAAGCTATGATATATTGAAGGGCCTTAAGAAAATTATCCAGCATATTGCTCATGGGACCGGTAAGCGCTTTTATCTTGAGCGTATCCAGCGCCGTAATTACCACCGGCACAAGTATCATTATATAAACAAGGAGGCCGAGCAGACTTGAGAGTTTCTGTTTTCCGACAATGGTTTCAAGACCTGTGTGTTTTATAAGTTTGTCGGTGTTTGCCGCGGACAGAAGGTTTGTAATGATTTTCTGCGCGATTCTAGCGAGCATCCAGCCGCCGAGGAGAATAATAAGGGCAACTGCGATGTTCGGAAGGAAGGATAATACCTTGTTGAACATATTCTGAATTGGGAGATAAAGGACTTCAAGCTTGAGAACTTGCAGTATAAGTGTAATGAAAAGGAGAATCACGAGCCAGTAAACGGCGTCGGAAACAGCTCTTGCAAGGGGTACGCCCTTTTCGTCTTTCAGATCTATTTCGCTTGCAAAACGCTTGTCGATATTCAATGCGTTGAGTATGGCTTTGAGCATAGACCTTAGCAGACTGGCAACAAGCCATGCGACGGCAAGAAGAACAATGGCAAATCCTACGCGGGGCAGATATTTGGATATTTCATTAAGAAAATTATTAAAGGGTTCTGTGGCTATTGTAAAACCGAGGGTCTGGAAAAAACAGACAAGGACAACAAGCATTATGGTGTAGAATATTCCCTGAGACACCCACATTTCCATTTTAATTTCCTGCTGGGCCACCTCGTCTTCCGTAATATATGAAGCCATTTTCTTGTCGAGGGAAAATCTCCTGATTGTAGTTGCAACGATTTTTGAAATAACGTAGGCAATAAGCCAGCCGATTATAAGGACACCGAGGGCCTTAATAAAATTAATCGCGACACTTCCTACCAGTTTTGTAACTTCAGCCGTTACGTTCTCCATATTTTTCTCCTCTTTACTTGTTAGACTCCCTTTGCTTTTAAACCGCGACCTTAAATTAAACTCAAAATCAAAAAAATCAATCTTTTCCGTCCATTTTTAATGTTCTCAAGCCCGTTTTATTTCTTCACAAAATCATGAAAAAATAATTATAAGAAGCTGTGCGGCAGTTATTCTGAGCAGCATGGCCAGTGAATATACAGCCGCGTAAGTTATGGCTGGAGCGTCTGATTCAGCCATTTTGACGGAAAATGAAAGGGCCGGCGGATTGGTTACGCTCCCCGATATAAGGCCGCAGATTGAGAGAAAATTCATCCTGAAAATAAAGCGTGCCGCAAAAGCCGCGGTAAAGACCGGAACAAAAGTTATTATCATACCCAGGCACATCCAGTAAATTCCATCCCCGTCCCTGAGTGTCGCCATAAAACTTTCTCCTGATTTCAAACCGACACAGGCGAGAAAGAGCGTAATGCCTATTTCTCTTAAAATAAGATTCGCGCTCTGATGAAGATGCCAGTTAAGCGGGCCTATCTGACGAACAGCGCTTAAAATAACCGCCACCAGCAAAGGGCCCCCGGCAATCCCCAGTTTGACAGGCACCGACAAACCGGGCACCGGTATGGGTATTATTCCGACGACAACGCCTATTATTATTCCCAGAAATATCGGCAGGATATTGGGATGCTCAAGGTCTTTCACTGAATCGCCAAGCTCGCCGGAAGCCTTTTTTATTCCCTCCTCATCGCCGATGATTGACAGCTCGTCACCAAATTGCAGACGGATTGAGGGACGCGGAAGAAGTTCAACGCCTCCTCTGTTCATTTTTGTTATGCTGACACCGAAATGACCGGTCAGATCAAGTTCTCCTATTGTCTTTCTAAATACTTCTTTTCTTGTAGCTACAACAGTTTCGGAGAGGAGACCGCCGGGAGAGGATTTCACGTCAAATTCAGTCATGTCCCCGCAGAGCATGACCAGGTTTTCAAAAGTTTCTCTCCGGCAGATTACACTTATAATGTCGCCGAGTTCCAACAGTGTATCCGGCTTTGCGACAAGGGCCTTGCCGTTTCTGTTGATCTGCGGTATTACGAAATCGCCTTCCGCCAGCGACATGATTTTTTCAATGGTTTTACCGGCGGCGCGCGGATTGCTGACAATAATGCTGAATTCCGAAGGCGCCATACTGGCCTGTGCCTGTTCCTGCCTGAACTTCTCAGCCTCTTCCTCAACATTTACCTTAAACAGCCTGCGGCAGAGAAGTATTGTAAAAATAACCCCTATCACGCCGAAAGGATAAGACATGGCATATCCGAGGCCCGGCATTTGCCAGAGCTCAGGGTTTTTCGCGCAGACATCCTGCACCGCCTGCTGCGCCGCCCCCAAGCCGGGGGTATTGGTAACAGCCCCCGACATGATACCCGCTACGACCGCTGCCGGAAGCCCCGTTACCCATAATATTATTACTGCCGTCAATACTCCGGTAAAAACTATCCCCGCCGCAATCCCGTTAAGCATCAGTCCCTGTCTGCGAAACGAGGCCAGAAACGCGGGACCCGCCTGCATGCCTATCGAATAAACAAAAAGAATTATCCCGAATTCCCGCACAAATTCCAGCACTTCCCCGTTAATACCCATCTTAAAATGCCCGAACAGAAGCCCGCTGAAAAGCACTCCCCCTATCCCGAAAGAAATTCCCTTCACGCCTATGCGCCCTATAAGAACACCAAGAACAATTACCGCGCCCAGCACAAACACCGTATGCGCCGCCGAATGCCCGAAAAGCAGATTATTTATCCAGTCCATCCATTAACCTTTTATTAAGTCATCGCTATACACAATAAGCTCTTTTAAGGTTCCGGGCAATGAAAATTCAAAGATTTTGCCTTCCTCTATTGACAATACCTGATTTTTTGATATAATAGTTATGTAAGAAGCGTTAGAAGTGAAAGAGAATTATGATATCCGAAGAAAAAAAAGAACCTTATTTCATACAGTTCAAGAAGGATATTCTTGAGATACTGAAAAAAGGCAAATACAAAACCGGGGATAAAATACCCTCCGAAAATGAATTCTGTGAAAGCGCCGATGTGTCTATAAGAACCGTCAGGCGCGCGCTCCTTGAACTTGAAAAGGACGGAATAATCTTTCGCCGCCAGGGACGCGGTTCTTTTCTGAGGACGCTTGAAACCAAAAAAGAAAACGCCATAAAAGGAACAATCTGCGTATTGTTTTCGGACATAGAATTCATCACCAGACCCTCCTTTTCAACGATATTGAAAGGAATGGAAGCGGCATGCAACAAACTTGGATATCATTTCAACATGCAGGCCATCGGAATGCGTTTCGGTAAAAACATCAATGAGTTGAAAGCGCTCGGGGACGTGCTTTTCATGAAAAACATAAACGGTTTCATAATAAGTTCCCCCGTAAAAAAGGAAGACATACAGTTCCTGAGGGAAAATAACATGTCCTTTATAACTTTCCATAAATATAAAGGACTCAATGTAAACGCCCTCTCTCCCGTAAATTTTGAATTGGCGGCTGAAATCGGCATTGAATACCTGGCAGGATGCGCGCATAAAAGAATAGGCGTCATAAGCGGTTATGAAAATACTTCGGACGAAATAATCCTGGGAAATGATATTTTTGTGAAGACATGCGCTAAACTTATCTCTGAACACGGAATTGACGCTGTAATGAGAACAAGCGATTACACCGAAGAAGACGGATACAGGATAGCAAATGAAATGCTGAAACTCGCAAAACCGCCTACAGCCATATTCGCCGTTGACGACCTTCTCGCCAAGGGTGCGGTAAAAGCGATACAGGAGGAAGGATTGAAAATTCCTGAAGACATAGCCGTCCTCGGATGTAATGACAGCCTGAACGACTCTTTCCTTTCTTCTATAAGAATGCCGCTTTTCAATCACGGAAAATTTGCCGTTGAAATACTGCATTCACTTATAACAAAGAACGAAAAACCAACCGCTGAATATACTGAAAAGCCGGAACTTGTTTTAAGAGATTCAACTGAAATAAACAAAAAGCGCAAAAGCGCCTGAAAGGATAAGAGATGCAGGAAAAACATTTATTAATCGCCTACAGCTGGAGCATAAACAATATCGGGGACATAGGCATTACGCCGGGACTCCTGAACCTGATAAAAAGAGCCGATCCCGGAATGAAAGCCGTCGTCGTTACCAGTCAGCCCGCGAATGACCCCGCTTACAGTTACATGAAAGAATATCTCCCGAAATATCTCAATAACTGCAAAGTTATAGCAAACCCCTTTACAGGATTGATTAAATCTCATGAGGAAGCGGGAGAGCCGGGAAGCGCATGGAATGCCTTTTATAAAAGATGGGGAAGCGCGAAACTTGAAGCCTACCAGAAAGGCTGTGCCACGAGTTATGACGCCGCCGCAATATCCGATGACATACTGGAACTTTTTTCTGCGGATATGTTCAACGAACTGAACCCGGAAGCCGTCGAAGCGTTCAAAAATGCCGGATTTCTCCTCTATAATTCCGGAACAACTCTTAATTTCGGACGTTTGAGCATAAAGAACCTCTGGGCGTATACACTCTTATGGGCCATGCCTCTTATCATAGCAAGAAGAACAGGACTTCCCTATGGAATTAATTCGCAATCCGTTGATGCCGTAGAGTGGCCTGTCGAGTTGATATATAGAAAACTGATAGGGGACGCGAAGTTCTTCTACTGCCGCGACAGCGATTCTCTCAATTACCTGAAACAGAAAGGCCTGCTTAACGCAAACTCAGGCTTCAGGCCGGACAGCACATTTTTCTTCAAGGGCTTTGATGAAGAATGGGCGGAAAATTTCATGAAGAAAAACTCACTTGCTGAAAAGGAATTTCTTTCTGTTATCATTCGTTATTCAGCGGATAAAAACATTTATCACGACCCGACCGGAGGGACTGTTTCAGAGGACCGTCGCGCTGAACAAATGCGCAAATTGAGAGATTTCATAATAAAATGGACGAAAAAAACAGGACAGAAAGTCCTTATATGTCCCGAGACAAGAGACGCCATTACTCCGGCTTTTGAACATCTCTATTCGCCTCTTTCCGATGAAACAAAAAAGTGTTGTGTCTGCATGAAGGAATTCTGGACGAGCGAACAGGCGTATTCCGTCTATAAGCGTTCAAGGATAGTGATAAGCATGGAAATGCATTCCATCATCATGGCGCTCAATGTGGGAACGCCAGTGATACATAATCCCTTCGCCGAAGCCGGACGCAAAAAATGGATGCTCAAAGACATAGGTCTGGAAGACTGGCTTCTCGACATAGACGAAACGGACGAAAATGATTTGTTCAATACTGCCACTGCCATTCACGAAAACTATGAAAAGTCGGAAAAAAGAATTAAGGACATGATGCCTATTCTCGAAGCAAAAGCATTATCCACTATAGCCGAAATCAAGCTTGCGTTTAAAGAAGAATAACAAAATGAAAAAACTATGGATTGCGGTTATTATTATGTTGAACATTGCAGCACATGCGGAGCTTATCGGCCATTGGGATTTTGACAATATAACGGATGGCATTGTCAGGGACCTGTCCGGGAAAAAACATGACGGAATTATTCACGGAAAACCTGAAATAGTTGACGGAATATCAGGGAAAGCGCTCCGCTTTAAGACAAACGATGATTATGTTGATTTCGGAGCGCCTCTTATTCCCGCGAAGGACTTCAGCATAAGCGTTCGGATTAACTGTGATGATGTCGAAAAACAATTTTTTCTCGGACAATATAAATATGGAGATTCTGAAAGACTTGATCTGGCTGTCCGTAACGGATGCGCGAGAATCCAGATTGATAAAATAATCGATTCTCCAAAGTTAATTGAGCCCGAAAAATGGTATAACATAGTTTTCACCAGAAAAAGCGGAATACTCAAAATATACATTGACGGCAATATGGTATTGAAAAAGGAACTTATCGGAAATGTCATTGCGACTGAACATTTGATACTGGGCAGACTTTTTGTTCCGAAAAGAGACAATTTCCGTTTCACCGGAATGATTGACGATTTGAAAATATGGGATTCGCCAATTACAGATATTGAAGTCAAAGAAGAATTTGGAAACAGAAAATAAATGGATTGGAAGGTTCCGGCTATGAAAAAAAGAAACAGGCATAAAATACACTTTACCTTAGTTGAACTCCTCGTTGTGATTTCTATCATAATGCTTCTGATGAGCGTCCTTATGCCTGCCCTGAAACAGGTAAGGAATAAAGCAAAAAGCATTAAATGCACATCAAACATGAAACAGATAGGGCTTGCCGAGACTCAGTACATTACCGATAGCAACAGTTGGACAACTCCTATTTTCGACAGTTTCCCAAACAGCGGCGGAACTTACAATTGGGCTGAACTTTTAGCTGAAAACGGATACATACCTTATCCTGTAATAAATAAGAGCACATTGCTTTTATGTCCGTCATGGCCGCCGTACGTCTATGAACACCGGCAATATATTTACGGTTTTTTCGACTATGGCTGTTACGGACCTTTCAGGATAGGCGGGGCGAATATAAACGCGCTTTCATCTTCCGGTTCAATAGTAACGATAAATTGCGCGCCTTCGAAATTCTTTTATATTTCAGATTCAATATCCGTAGGCAACATGAAACAACGGTACAACTACACAAACGGATTATCGAACACAATTCATGTAAGACATGAGAAAATGGCAAATCTTTTATTCGGAGACGGACATGTCTCACCAAAAAGCAGCATGGAACTGAAAAATAATACAGACATATATTCAACAGGTTTTAACTCTTATTATTAGAACATAAAAATGGAGGGTATAAATGAGATTGAACACAAAGTTTCTTTTAATGGCGGCAGGGATTGCAATTACACCGTTTTTCAGTCAATTCGCTACACTTGGAGAAGAAAAATGTTGTGAAAAAAAACTTTTTGATTTCAAATCACAGGAAGACTTGGAAAAATGGACAACTAAACAGGGAGCGGAAGTTTCGATAAGCGAAAAGGACGGCAGAAAATGCGCGCGCGTTTTTTTCCCGAAATACAAAGATCTGGAAACAAGATGGCCGGGATTTTTAATATCCAAGAAAGGGCTTCCTTCCGATTGGAAATCTTATGACCGGATTGTTTTCAACGTTTTTTTTGCTTCTGCGACAAGTTCGGAATTTTCCGTCCTGATAATAGACAAAAATGATAAAAAATATTATGAAAAACCTGTGGTTTTTCCGGGAAAATGGACTTCCGTATCCATCAAAATAAATAAAGACTGGCTTGACGCCGGAAATATTAAGGAATTGAACATATACCAGAGCCATCCGCCTTTCGAGAGGACTTTTTACATTGACAGTATCAGGCTGGAAAGTTCAATTCCGGAAAAAATCAAAGCGCTTGCGGCAAAATATGAAAAAATAGGAGAAAAAGAAAAAGCGTCTCTCATAAATTCCATAATGGAAAAACTCGAAAAAAGTGAAATCATGCTTGACGAAGCAGTGGCTGAATATGGAAAATTCAATTCGGCTTTAAGGGATGAACAGAAGAATTTTCTGAGAAAACAGTTCGCAAAATATTTTCCGTCCGGAAAATTCGCCGTAACACAGCTTGACTCTATGGACAAAGTGCTTCCGCAGGCAATGGAAATCAAAGCTGAAAGCGCAGCGTCCTTCAAAATATCAATCGCAAAAAATGAATTTGAAGCAGTACAGGCTTTAATTCTTTCTCCGGAAAACGAAGATATTAAAAATCTAAGCGTTGAAATCCAGCCGTTTAAACTTGAAAAAAATCCTGATGTAGTTTTCAAACCTGAAAATATCAAAGCTTCTCCACTTGGTTTTGTTGAGACGAAAAAAACACGGAGTATTACCGATTATACCGGTTTTTATCCGGACCCTATACTGGAGTTTATGAACGAAGTGAACGTGGAAAAAGGAGAAATCCAGCCCTATTGGATACGTTTCAAAACAGATGGCGATACGAAAGCCGGGATATACAAAGGGGCATTCGTTTTCAAAAGCAGAAATGCCGGAAACGTTACGATACCGGCTGAAATAAAGGTGTGGAACTTTGAACTGCCGAAAACTGGACATCTGAAATTCGCGACTTCCGTTTACGGCAGTGGTTTAATCCCGGATGGAAACAAAGAGAAATTTTATGATTATATATTGAATAATTACAGAATGAATCCTTTCAGTATTTACAATGACAGTGCATACGGAAAGCCTCTGTTTCCAGAAATCGAAGATTATATTAAAAGAAAACCCATGGGACTGAATTTTATCCCGATTCTTTATCTGAAACTTCCGCGTCAGGCACTGCATAAGTGTTCTCCGTCTGAATCAAAAGAAAAATGGGCCAATATGCCATCCGAAGAGAGGAAACACTACCCTGAAGAATGGAAAAAAAAGCTGCTTGGATATCTCGACAAGAGAGTGCCGGAACTGAAAAAAGCCGGGCTTTGGGATATTTCATACTGTTACGGTTTTGATGAAGCCAATCCGACCGAATGGGACGCCTGCGCCGAACTATGCAGTGCCATAAAGGAAAAATATCCGGACATCAAAATCATCAGTACGGCATATGATCAGTCATACGGCACAGACAGCGTAATGGGGAAAGCGTTGACCGGATGGATACCAACCGCCAGCAATTATAATTATTCCCTTGCGGAAAAAGTCAGGAAAACCGGAAAACAGGTATGGTGGTATGATACCGATATGACAATTGACAGGGATAAACTCGCGGATATAAGAGCCCAACTCGGTTCGCGTTCGTTTGCGAATAATGTTGATGGATTTCTAGTATGGACGGTGAATCGCTGGTACAGCAATAAAATCCCTATTATAAACGGACCATATACCAAATGGAATCCTGATTCATGTGATGGAACCAACGGCGGCGGCAGTTATTTCTGCGCGGGCCCAAATGGGTCATTTCTCCCGACAATGCGCGCGGAGGCAATGCGCGACGGCCTTGAAGATTATGAATATTTCTATCTTCTGAAAAAACTTTTTTCTGAATTGAAGGGAAATAATCCTCTGAAAAAGGACGCTGAAAATATCCTTTCCTCTCTGAAAAAAGAAGAAGGCATAAAATCCGAGGAACTCCGTGAACTGCGTGAAAATACCGGGGACTTGATAGAAAAGATTCTAAAACAATCAAAATAACAGGATAAATTCCACGGTTGAATTATTCAGGCGCAATGGTATGATTAGGAACGGAGTCCCCATTATGCGCCTGAATTTCGATAGAAAAATTATATTCCTGCTGATAACGGTATTTGCGGCGCTTCTGCTGAGAATACTGTATATGGCGCAGTTTGCCGATTCTCCGCTCTTCGGGATTCCTCTCGGGGCGGATGTGCAGGAATATGACAAATGGGCAAGGGAAATATTTTCCGGGCGTATTCTCTGGGTTGAACCTCAAATACATGCGCCGCTTTATCCGTTTTTCCTTGCCGCCCTTTACAGCCTCTTTAAGATGGATTACCTTTATGTGCGGCTCTTTCAGTCGATGATATCCTTTCTGGCGTTTATTCCGCTTTACTTTATCCTGTCCAAAATGCGCAGAGAGGATGAAAATAGAAAAGATTTTATCCCGGAAATATTTATACTGTTGGCGGCATTATATACGCCGCTGATTTATTACCAGGCGGAACTTGTCAGCGAAAGTCTGCTTCTGCCGCTGATTTGCCTTTCCGTTTATTTCATCTATAAAGCCGAGAAGAACATAAAGAACAGAGACGGGATTCTGTTTTTCATGACAGCGGGAATACTTGTGGGGCTCGCGGCGATAACTCATCCTTTATCGCTGTTTTTCATATTCTTTGAAATAGTCTATCTTGTTGCAAAATCTTTTGGAAAATATCTCGGCGGCAACGAAGCGCCGCCCTCCCCGGTGGAGGGATTTGCTTCGTCAAATCCATCTTCCGGCCCAAACAAAAGATGTTGTGAAAAACTCCTGCTATTTAAAACCCCTCTGATATTTGCCATAGCGGTGTTTGTGATAATAGCACCGGTTTGCGTTTATAATTCGTGTATTTTGGGGAAAGTAGAGTTTATACAGAAAAACGGGGGATTTAATTTTTATTTAGGCAACAACCCGGACGCGAACGGGCTCTGTTATCTGAGGCCGGGGCCGGAATGGGACAAGGCTCACCTTGAGGCCGGAAAAAATGCCGCTGAAAAGGGAATTTCGAAAGACAGATTGTTCATAAATGAATCATTTAAATATATCGCGGAACATCCTTTTAAATGGATTAAAACACTTATCCTGAAGGATTTTTATGTATGGAATTTCAGGGAGTTTCCGGCGGGCGCGGACATGCCGGAGATAAGATATTTTACAGGCATTCAAAAATATACCGCATGGTTCGGGGGAATATTGCTGGTGCTGGCGCTTGCCGGGCTTATCAGGGGCATTTCATGCGTAGAATTTATGAAGAAGTACAGACATTTCCTGATACTGGCTTTTTCCTTCTGGCTCGCTCAGATAATATTTGTAACGAGCGGCAGGTACAGGCTGCCCATGTATCCGGCGTTTTTTATTTTTGCCGCATATATGGTGACGGTTTTTTATTCACGGCCCGAAATTCTGAAGAACACCGCGATATTGTTTATCGCGGCGCTGATTGTATTCGTCCCCTTCCCGTCAATTGACAGAGAAAAGGAAAACGCGGAAGCGGCAAGTGTCCTTGGAGAGGCTTTTGCCATGTCCGAAAACAACGGCAGGGCAATGGAATATCTTCAGAAAGCAATTTCCGGCCCCGTCAAATGGTCGAGAAACTACAATCTCATGGGAACGCTGTTCATGAAAAGCGGCTCTTATGAGGATGCCGTCAGAATGTTCAAAAAAGCCGTGGAAACAGACAGGGAAGACCCTCTGGCGTATATGAATATCGCGATATTGTATTCCGAAAAGAATAACAGGGAAAAAGCTGAAGCGTATTTCAAAAAGGCTTTCGCTAAAAATCCCGACTCACCGGAATTGCTCTACAATTACGCCCGTTTTATTTTCAGGAACGGAAAAAGTTCAGAGGCCTGCGAGATGCTGAAAAAATGTCTGAAGCTTGACCCCGCCAACAGAAAGGCCCTCAACAATATCGGAGTGATATATCTGCTAAGAGGAAATTCCAGAGAAGCTGAAATTTATCTGTTGAAAGCACATCGTCTTGAGCCTTTCAATCCGGATATCCTGACAAATCTTGCCGCGGCGTATTATTCCGCCGGAAATTATACTGAGGGAAACAAGTATATTTCAAAAGCGCTGGAAATAGACCCCAACTGTAAAAGAGCGTTGCTCCTCAAGGGACAGAATCCAGCCTTGTAATGTTCTTCAAATTCGTTTGCGTCAAAGAGCAGGATACTTATTTTTCAAAAAGCTCAATAAAATAATGCAGGGGATGAGAAAAATTTGCAAATGATGTTAGATTAAGGATTTTAACTGAAAAATGGGATTGAGATAACGTTAAAATCATAAACAAGTTGGTTAAGGTATGCACAGATACAGGACACATAATTGCAGTGAACTTAAGAAAAGCGACACAGGGAAAAAAGTAAAGCTCTCGGGTTGGATACACAGCGTTCGTGATCACGGGGGGATTATTTTTATAGATTTGAGAGACCATTTTGGGCTGACACAGGTGGTGATCGACCCCAAGCGGGAGTTTTATAAGGCACTCGAACACTGGAGAGTTGAGACTGTTGTCTGCTTTACAGGTGAGGTTACGGAAAGAACCCCTGAGACTATAAATCCCAAATTGGAAACCGGCGAAATAGAGCTGGTGGCTGAGGAAATGGAAATCCTGGGAGAAGCAATAGTCCTTCCGTTCCAGATAGCCAAGGAGGAACACGCTCCGGAAGCAACACGCCTCAAATACCGTTTTCTTGATCTCCGCAGGGAGAAACTCCATAAAAACATTATACTTCGTTCCAAAGTAATATCTTTTATCAGAAAAAGGCTTTCCGAAATAGGGTTCAATGAATTCCAGACGCCGATACTGACGAGCAGTTCACCGGAAGGGGCCAGGGATTATTTGGTACCCAGCCGTCTCCATCCCGGTAAATTTTATGCGTTGCCTCAGGCACCTCAACAGTTCAAACAGCTCCTGATGGTCGCCGGTTTCGACAGATACTTTCAGATAGCGCCCTGCTTCAGGGATGAGGATGCCAGGGCCGACAGGTCGCCGGGAGAATTCTACCAGCTTGACGTCGAAATGAGTTTTGTCACACAGGATGATGTATTCAAGATTATTGAAGAACTTATGGCGGAACTTTTTAAGACTTTCAGCGACAAAAAAGTCGATGACGCTCCTTTCATAAGGATTCCATACAGGGAGACCATGAGACGCTTCGGAACTGATAAGCCTGATTTGCGTAACCCCCTTGAAATGATAGATGTAACAGCGTCTTTCGTCAACAGCGGCTTTAACGCTTTTGCGAGTGTTGTGAAAAATGGGGGTGTCGTGAGGGCCATAAAAGTACCGGGTATTGCCGGACAGCCTAGAAAATTCTATGACGACATGATAGCCTTTGCCCAGTCGGTCGGAGCAAAGGGCATGGCTTACATCATCTGGACAGGGGGAGAAGAAAAAAGCCCTATAGTCAAGTTCATGAGCCGTCAGGAGATAGACAGCCTTAAGGAAGCAGGAAAAATCCAGGATGGCGATGTCATGTTCTTCCTGGCTGACAAAGAGAAAAAAGTCATGGAAATAGGCGGCGCGGTCAGAACTGAACTCGCGGTACGCCTAAATCTTATAGATAAAAATGTCTTCAAGTTCTGTTGGATAACCGATTTCCCGATGTACGAACTCGATGAGGAAACAGGACAAACTATTTTCAGCCATAACCCGTTCTCAATGCCTCAGGGAGGAATGGATGACCTGCTGAAAAAGAACCCTCTGGATATTCTCGCGTTCCAGTATGACATAGTCTGCAACGGAGTAGAGCTTTCAAGCGGCGCTATCAGAAATCATCGTCCGGATATCATGTACAAGGCATTTGAGATAGCGGGTTACGCAAAGGAAACTGTAGATGAAAAATTTGGCGGCATGATAAGGGCGTTTATGCTCGGCGCCCCTCCGCACGGCGGTATCGCCCCGGGAATAGACAGAATAGTAATGCTTATAGCCGATGAGCCGAATCTCAGGGAAGTAATAGCGTTTCCGTTCAACCAACAGGCACAAGACCTTATGATGAACGCGCCTGCTGAAGCTACTTTGAAACAGCTCCGCGAGCTTCATATAAAAATAGCGTTGCCGGAAAAAAAGGAAGAAAAAAAAGCGCATGAGGGACAGCCCCCCGCGGCGACATAAGTTTTAATTTAAAAAAACAGCGAAGCGAATTATGCCGGAAAAAAAATCACACCGCCATGGCGGAGGTTTTAAAAAAACCGTTTTACTGTTTCTCTCTATCGCCATGCTTTTTTTCTTCTTCTGGAAAGTAAACAGTCTTCTGAATGAGTATTTCGGCAAGGAAAACAGATATGATAAAACTATCAGGAACATTGCCAAACGCTACTGCATAGATTCGCGCCTGCTGAAAGCTGTCATCTGGAGAGAAAGCCGCTTCAACTCGGGCGCCCGCGGAAACAAGGGCGAAATAGGGCTTATGCAGCTGATGAGAAAAGCTTCCGTTCAGGACTGGGCCAATTATTACAACGTTGAACTTCCCTGTGAAGGTGTCCTGTACAATCCCGAACTCAATATTGAAATAGGGGCGTGGTATCTTTCGAGGGCACTCCGGAAATGGCAGGATTTCGGGCACGCCGAGGAGCTGGCGCTTTGCGAATATAATGCCGGCAGAAAAATGGCGGATAAGTGGAAACCCGACAATAAAAGCGAAGACATGACGGATAGAATAAAAATAGATTCGACCCGTGATTATGTGGAAAAAATCATGGAAAAATATTCCGAATACTGTAATAAAAAACGTTAAAGAGAAAGAAAATTATTATGAGGGCCAAGCTTTTTTCCGGTATTATGTTTCTGCTCCTGTCTTTTTCATGGGCATCCTATTCGGAGCCGCAACCCGACAAAGGTACTTTCTGGAAAGATGATTTCAGCGCGACTAAACTCAAGGACAAACTGCTTTTTCCAAAAGGCTGGGAACTTAGAACAAAAATGGGCACTCCGGCATCCAGTTTTTTCGTAATAAAAGACGCTGAAGGCAAAAATATTCTGAATGCAAAATCAGACAAGTCTACAGGGACACTGCTTAAAAATCTTTCAGGTAAAGTAGATCTTAAAAAGACCCCCGTGGTAAAATGGTCGTGGAAGGCAAGCGTTCTCCCTAAGAACGGGGATGGCCGCTATTCCGACAAGGATGATCAGGCCATAGCTCTTTACATCGGCACTGGGCGCTTCTGGCAGCAGAGCGTGGCTTACAGGTGGGAAACGGATACTCCTTTGAATTGCGAAGGCAACGTAAGTTACGGCGCAGGTATGGTAAAGGTAAAATGGTACTGCGTACGAAACAAGAATAATGAATTGGAAAAATGGTATGTTGAAGAGAGGAACATAGCTGAAGACTTTAAGAAAGCTTACGGTTTTCTGCCGGACGATATAGCTGTGAGCCTGGTAAGCAACAGCCAGTACACGAAATCACAGGCGGAAGCTCAGGTTGGCTGGATTGAATTCATTCCTGCTGAAAAAAAAGAATGAGCTTTTTCTTAATTTAAGAAAATTATTCTTTTATGTTCGTAAAATTGCCGATTAATTTATATATTATCAGTTCACGGCCTTACTGTAATAATCGATTTTATTAAATAAATATTGGACTGTAAACGTGATTTTTGACGAATTTCTGAAAAAAATCTGTACTCCTCCGGTACTGGCTGAAAAAGACCAGTTCCTTATCAAGCTTGCGGATTCCGAAGAGGAAATAGAACAGGCTATGCGTCTGCGTTACAGGATATTCAATCTGGAACAGGGCAAAGGCCTTGAATCAGCCAACGGAATAGACAGAGATGAATTCGACGAATATTGCCTGCACCTGATTGTCATCGAAAAGAAGACAGGTGAGCCGGTCGGTACATATAGGATACATCTTGGCCCCGTGGCATCTTCCGCCATAGGTTTTTACTCCGCTAGAGAATACAGCATTCCAGACCTTGGCAAAATAGCCAGTGAAGCAATAGAAGTCGGCCGCTCATGTGTATCCCCCGGCTACCGTACAGGGGCCGTCGTAGCGCTTTTGTGGCTGGGCATAGCGGAAATCCTGATCAGATCTAAATTCACTTATCTCCTGGGATGCGTAAGCCTTGAATCCACAGAACCTGTTTCAGGCTGGGCCCTCTATAAGCATTTTGAGGAAACAGGCAAGCTCTGTGATATGCTGACAGCTGAACCGATGCCGGGCTTTGAGCTTGAAAAAGCCTCTCCCGAAAGCATCAGCCAGCTGCTCGAAGACAAACGCGCCGTTTCCAAGCTCATACCTCCTCTTTTCAAAGGGTATCTCAGGCTCGGCACTAAAATATGCAGCAAGCCGGCTTTCGATAAGGAATTCGGCACTATAGACTTCCTCATCCTTCTCAATACAAAAAAACTCCCGGACAGATACGTTCGCCATTTTTATTGTGAAAAGGAGGAGGATAATTGACGATGGCGTTTTTCAGACGTATTTTTCGTATTATCGCTCTTCTCGTCTGGTTTATTCTCACAGGTTTGATAGCGCTTCCTTTCCAAATCGGAGGATGGAAAAACATAAGACGCGTAAGCTTTGTATCCCGTATGTGGGGAACAGGCGTAGCATGGATAATAAATCTTAAAATAAACCTGATAGGCGACCTTTCCTCTTTCAAGGGAGGGCTTATAATATCGAATCATCAGGGATATATCGATATCGTTACCCATTCAGCCGCGTTTCCCATAAGATTTACTCCGAAAGCGGAAATAGCCAGATGGCCTTTTCTAGGTCAGATGCTGGGGCTGAGCAGGCCGATATGGGTGGACCGCACTTCCAAACAGAAATCTTCGCTCCTGCTTGAAAAATTCCGCGATACCATGGAACATGGCATTCCCCTGATTGTTTACCCGGAAGGAACAAGCGATAATGCCGCAAACGGGCTGCTGCCTTTCAAATCAACCCCTTTTGAGGCGGTGATAGCAAAAAAAATCAGTATGCTCCCCATTATTACGGTTTATCAGTCCCCTCCCGGCTATGACTCTGTGGCATGGTACGGAGATATGACACTGCTTCCTCATATCTGGCAATTACTCTCTTATCCTTATATCCTTGCAAATATCTATGTGTTGAATATAGTATTGCCGGACAACAGAAACAGAAAAGAATTGGCGACCTGCATTCATGATCTGATGGATAAAGAGTGGCAAATAAGGAAACAGATCTCATAAAGGATAAATGATGAGTAGAAAATTCAGCAGAAGATTAAGGACTTTCAAAGAGTGGATTTTACCGTTTTCAACGGCATGGGAACTTTTATTGGACATTCCTTTTCCAGGAAGCCTTAAATCACAAGATGATGTGGAAAATTCTTCAGTTCTCATGAGTTTCCCTTTAGTAGGCGCTTTTCTAGGAATACTCGGTTATATTCTCGCGCGTTTTCTTCTGGCATTTTTGGGCAATTTCGCGGCTTCAGTTGTTTTTTCAATATTATTCGCTTCATTTCTGGAATTTATAACCAAAGGCCGGAACCTCAGCATTTTATCATCATTTATTGAAAACCGTTTTGACGGGACTTCAACTTATGATTCGTTCATGAACCTCAGTGATAATTTCAATGCCCAGAGATCTCCCGCCGGAACAATTTCAATAATTCTGCTTTTCATATTCAGGGTTTTCTGTTTTGCCGTTCTGGTTTCTCATGGCTGCGCGTTCTGGATTATTTCCGTGCTTATCGCGGACTTTACCGTGCAGGCGCATCTTGCTACCGGGCCTGACATAAAAACAGCCCAGCCTCTTCTCGAGGTTGAGGAAAAATTCATTTATCAGCCGTGGTTTACGGCAGCGGCAATCATTTTTTTAAGTTCCTTTCCTGATTTTATAAGTGCCGTTATAGCTATAGCCGTTTCGTTTATATTCGCGTTTCTTTTCAAAAAATACTGTATGGAAATTCTTGAGGGCGTATCGGGAAAGATTACGGGTTTCGCCGGATATGCCATTGAGACAATCATGCTTCTGGCGGGCATTGTTCTCCTGATAAAATCCTGACGGCCGATGTTCATGGAAAACAGCATAAATCTTCTGATGGAAATGGATCATGATAATTTCAGGTTTCAGGTAAGTGCCAACCCTTACGAAAAAAATACATGCATCCTTTGGCTGACGGATAAAAAAAAACCGGGACCATTCAAGGCTTTGGGAAAATTTTCCGCTTTCGACAGAAAAAAAATCCTTGATTTTGCCGTCAGATATTCCGCCAGTAAAAGTCTCAGGGATGAAGTGGAAAATAAGAAGTTCAAAGTGAAATTGAACTCGATTTCCCTCAGTTACTTTCACAAAATAGAAAAGACAATTCCCTCTAACCGGGAAAGCGCCTACAGAAACCTTTTTGGCCTGGACACGAAAATAGAGCGGGGAAATCTTTCAAGAAGAATGAAAATGATGGCGAAAAAGTTTCATCCCGACCTCGGCGGAAATACCTTTGCAATGACCCTGATAAACGAAGCCTATAATTATCTTCTTCAATACACACAGGCTTAGAAAAAATCGTCATTTCACATCTATGATTATATTGTCGATAAGCCTTGTCGGACCGAAAAAAGCGGCGGCGGCTAAAAGTATTCTGCCTTCTTTTTCAGTTGCCGGCTTCAGAGTATCCGCGTCAACAGCTTCCACATAATCGACTTTACCGCCGAAAGCAGAAATTTTACTTTTGATTTTATTTATTATTTCTTCAATATTGAGTCTGCTGTTTTTAACGTCATTTTCGGCTGAAAAGAGGGCCTGCGAAATGGAAAGGGCGTTTTTTCTTTCATCGGGACTGAGGTATTTGTTTCTTGAGCTCATCGCCAAGCCGTCCTTTTCTCTGACTATGGGGGCGACAATTATTTCCAGCGAAAAATTGAGATCGCGTGCCATACGTTTTATCACGGCAAGCTGCTGCGCGTCCTTCTGCCCGAAAACAGCCATGTCCGGAAGCGTGGCGTTGAAAAGTTTGGCGACTACCGTAGTAACACCCCTGAAATGTCCCGGTCTTGACTTGCCGCAGAGACCTCTGGATAAATCTTCCTCAGAAACCCATGTACTGGCATTTCCGGGGTACATTTCCTCCGGCGAAGGAGCAAATACCGCATCAGCTTTTCCTGATTCGCATAGCTGTCTGTCGCGCTCGAAATCACGGGGATATTTCTCAAAATCCTCATTCGGCCCGAACTGGGTGGGATTTACAAATATTGTCACTACCACGGCATCGGCTTTTGAACGGGCTGTGTCAATAAGGGAAAGATGCCCTTCATGGAGAAAACCCATCGTAGGCACGACGGCTATGCTTTTGCCTTTTTTCTTCAGTTCCTTTGAAAAGGACTGCATTTCAGAAATGGTCCTGATAATTTTCATATTCTCAATCCCTGACGGGGATATTGTGTTTTCTCAGAAAATCCTTTGTCTCCGGCACTGTAAAGGTTCCGAAGTGGAAAATGCTGGCGGCCAGTACCGCGTCGGCTTTACCTTTTTCCAGCACTTCAAGCAGATGTTCGAGACTGCCCGCGCCTCCTGAAGCTATGACAGGGACATTAACGGCCTCGGAAACGGCTTTTGTAAGTTCGCAGTCATATCCGTCTTTAGTCCCGTCGGCGTCCATGCTGGTAAGAAGTATTTCACCTGCCCCGAGCTCAACGCCTCTCCGCGCCCACTCCACAGCATCAAGGTCAACAGGATGTCTTCCGCCATGAGTATAAACCTGCCATCTGTTTTTTTCGCCCCGCACTCTCCTGGCGTCAATCGCAAGCACAAGTGAAAAATCCCGATATCTTTCAGCGCCTGCCCTTATGATATCGGGATTTTTCACGGCCGCTGAATTGACGGAGGTTTTATCGGCCCCCGAGGTCAACATCAGGCGCATGTCTTCGACAGTTCTTATTCCGCCTCCCACGGTAAGCGGGATGAATACTTTTTCGGCGGTGCGCCGGACTACGTCAACCATGGTGGCCCTGTTATCGCTGGTTGCGGTAATGTCCAGGAAGACTATTTCATCGGCGCCCTGTTTATTGTATTCAACAGCGGCCTCGACAGGGTCTCCGGCATCCACCAGATTTACGAAATTTATGCCTTTGACAACTCTTCCGTTAGTTACGTCAAGGCATGGTATTATCCGTTTGGCAAGCATATTTCAGGTGTTTTCCTCTCAGGCAATGTTAAGCATTTTAACGGCTTGTTTGCCTTCGTGAAAAGCTTTGAGGTTCAACTTTACGACTTCCTGTTTATCCTCGAAATTTCTTATGATGGCTTCTTCAAATGCCTTGTCAAAGTCTTCCTTGTCATTGCCCTCAAGGAAATAATCTATGAGCGCCACGGAGAGAGCACCGAGAATGACTGAATTGGCGTATTTTATATCGCCTGTGGCTTTGGCAATGTCTGAAGCTTTTATGGCAAATACTTTTTTATCAGGCCCGCATTTCGGTTTTTCTATTATGCTGCTGTCATAGAGGAGGACACCGTTTTCCTTTAGTTCCGGCAGAAACTTATCCATTGACTGCTGGTTCATGACTATGAGCAGGTTTATGTCCTTGTCGATTATGGGTGAAGAAACTTTGTTCCTGCTGAGGACTACGGAACTGCTGGCTGTGCCGCCGCGCATTTCGGGCCCGTATGAGGGAAGCCAGGTTACGTTGAAATTGCGGAGCTGGCCCATAAGGGTTATCATCAGTCCCAAGCTCAATATGCCCTGCCCTCCGTAACCCGCGCACTTAATCCTTCTTTCCTTATTGAAAACCTCCGACTCATTTTTAAAGCTCGAATCCTTGCCTATTTTTGACTTAAGGGGATAAAGCAGTTTTCTCACAGTTTCCTTGTCATAAATGCCCTTGGGCCTTTCGATGGGCTCTCTTTCGGCGCCGATATCCTTGAAACAGTTCAAGGGAAAATAAGGAATCATATTTTTTTCAATCCACCTGTCTGTTTCGGTAGCGGTCATTTTGAGGTTTGTTGGACATCCGGCAAGAAATTCTATAAGAGAAAAGCCTTTGTGCTCCTTCATATACTGAATGCCTTTTCTCAGGGCTTTGCGGGCGTTCATGATATTTTTAGTGGAAGTCAGAGCGACCCTTTCCACGTATATCGGCGAATCAAGGGCGGCGACCATTTCAGAAACTTTCAGAGGATAACCCTCGTTGCTTATGGACCGTCCGTAGGGGCATGTCACTGTTTTCTGACCGGGCAGCGTAGTAGGCGCCATCTGTCCCCCGGTCATCCCGTATATGCCGTTGTTCACAAAACACACGGTAATATTTTCGCCCCTGTTGGCAGCCTGTATGAAATCATTGAAGCCTATAGCTCCCAAATCCCCGTCCCCCTGATACGAAATCACAAGGCTGTGAGGATTTGCCCTCTCTATTCCCGTGGCGACAGCCGGGGCGCGTCCGTGAGGCACCGAAATGCCGCAGGCATCAAAATAGTAATACGCGAACACTGAACATCCCACAGGAGAAAGTATCACTGTATTATCCTGTATTTCCATATCGCTGATGGCTTCAGCTATGAGTTTATGCAGTATGCCGTGCCCGCAGCCGGAACAGTAATGCATGTTCTTCTTGAAAATCCCCGGCCTCCTGTCAAACACATCAAAAAATCCACCGGGCCTCTTATATAAAGTTTTTTCCGTCATATCAACCTCTGCCTGCCTTGATTATTTCGTAAGCTTTCCGGGTTATTTCATCAATTGAAGGAATATTCCCCCCCATTCTGGCATAAAGATGAACAGGTCTGCTACATTCTATGGTCAGTTTGACATCGTCAATCATCTGTCCGTTGCTCATCTCCACACAGAGAAAATTCGAGGCGTGTTTCGCAAGCCTGCGCATCTCGTCAACAGGGAAAGGAAACAGGGTAATGGGCCTTATCATGCCGGCCTTGACGCCTTCGGAACGCAACTTGTCCACCACCGAATGTATCAGGCGGCTTACAATTCCGTATCCTGTTATTATGAGTTCCGCGTCATCCGCCATATATGTTTCGCTCATCTGCTCTTTTTCGCTTATGAGCCTGTATTTTTCCTGAAGTTTAATGTTCACTTCCTCAAGCGCGTCATAGTCGAGGTATATTGAGGTAAGAAAATTTCTCCTGCTCTTTTTCGTCCCATCGAGGGCCCATTCAGGTATTTTTTTGGTTTCTATGGGCTCGGGAAGAGTTACGCTTTCAAGCATTTGCCCGATAACACCGTCCGTCAGGACATACACCGGAATACGGTAATTATCCGCCAGGTCAAAGGCTTTCACAGTCAGGTCGCACATTTCCTGTGAAGAATTAGGGGCCAGGACTATACATTTATAATTTCCATGTCCTCCGCCCTTTACCACTTGATTGTAATCCCCCTGTTCGGGACCTATGTTGCCAAGTCCGGGGCCGCCTCTCATTATGTCTATTATAACCGCGGGCAGCTCGCAAGTAGCTATATACGAGACACCTTCCTGTTTGAGGCTTATTCCCAGGCCGGAGGATGCGGTCATGGCCCGTTTTCCGGCCGCTGACGCTCCGAAAACCATATTTATCGCGCCTATTTCAGATTCCGCCTGGAGAAAAACCCTCTGCAGTTTCGGAAATAGGAGGGCGGCGGTATGAGCTATTTCGCTTGCCGGTGTTATGGGGTATCCGAAAAAGCAGTCGCATCCCGCCAGCAAGGCCCCATACACAGCCGCGTCATTTCCTCTAAGTAATATCTTATTGCTGTATTCCATAAAAAATCTCAGTCATCATCTTCTATTTTTTCTATTATAGTGATAGCGCCGGGTTCCGGACAATTATAAAAACAGGCGCCGCATCCTATACAGCCATCGCCTTTATAAGCCGCGTAAGCAGAGCCCATGGCGTTCAATGATATTCCCATTTCCAGCACTTTTTTAGGACACGCGTTCACACAGCGCCCGCAGCCTTTGCATTCTTCAGCCTCAATCACCGGAAAAAACTCTTTCTTTTTTTCAGCCATTTAATAAATCCTGATTATAATACGGTGCAAATCAACCGGAAAGCAAATTCTATTTTTCATTATCATTTTCTTCTTTTGTCGTGAAAAAAGAAAGGAAACCTGTTTCCCTGCCTCTTTCTTCAGTCTTTATGCGACGCAGAGCAGTAGTTTTTGTGGCCTGAAAGGTAGTTTTCTGCAGCAAATTTTCATATTTTTTCTGATTTGCCGGGTCAAGTGTAGGGCTAGCCTCAAATTGGGTTACTATCATTGACGCCGGAACTGAGGCATCTGCCAAAAGAAATATTGTCTGTCCTATGCCGAGCTGGTCTCCCGACTTCAGTCTCACAGTGCCCTTTATATATTCTTCGTTAACCCTTAACCCGTTGGTGCTGTTCAGATCTTCCAGCAGAACGTCATCTCCGCGCGCCAGTATTCTGCAGTGATGCCTGGATGATTTCTTGTCAAAAACGCAAATACTGTTTTTTTCGCTGCGCCCTAATGTTAGCTCCTGCCCATCAGGAAGTCCGTATTCCTGGCCTTTATTCATACCGCTTATGCAAACAAGCTTATACATTTTAACTCTGCTCCATTAAAAACAGGAATGAGCTAAGCATCCCCTTACACAAAAAATACTTTAGCAGAGCCCGAATTACAAGCAAAAATAGCGTATTTAAGGCCTTTTAAGCGTGAAAATCGGAACGGCGCCAATAAGGCCTCTTTTCATACTGACACTCAAGTTATTTGTGAAAAAATGAAGCCCATTTATAGAAACCACTATCACAGACAAAGATACATTAACTTTTGTTTTCTGAAAATCCATATTGGTTTTCAGTTCTTAATCTTTTACAGCCAGCCAGTTCATAAGATTTACAAGCAGTTTCATGTTGTCGCCTTTTTCCAGCAAAGTTGGTTTAAGCCATGCAGCGTCCCCGCAAAGAACGATTTTACCTTTACCGAAAGTCCTTACGGCAATTGCCGGTTTATCCGGATAGTTTGAAGTCTTATTTCCTTTTACCAATGCCTGCCATTCAGGGGCTTTCAGGTTCAAAACGGCCATGCCTTGAGAATATATGTCTTTCACACCCTTTGTTATTTTCGATTCCGCAATATTTGAAAATACAGGATACATCGCTTCTTTGTTCAGATTATTTGTCCCGTCTTCAAAAGAATTATTTTCAACCAGAGCGCCTAATTTACTGTAGAATTTACTGTTGACAGAATTATTGCTCAGCCACCCGTGGGGGCCTCTGAACCAGTTCCCGCAGATAAAAAGGCTCCCTCCGTTTTTCACCCATTCTATCAGTTTGTCGGCTTCCTTGATTTCAATTCTCCTTATGCCGCCCATGAAGAAAATACCGTAGTCGGAAAGCTCTTCCAGCCCTATATGGTCGGTATATGTTTTCATTGTTTTTTCAGTGAGCCCGCTCAGAGTTACATTGACTTCATAGCCTTTATCCTCCAGCGCCTTTGCGGCGGTGAGAAGATGTATCCTTGAATACTGATTAATATGGGCGGAGTCTATCAGAATTCTTTTTTCAAGCGGAACATTTTTCGGGGAAGGGCGGCATATGTAGTCCAGCCACTTGCGCTGTTCTTCGCTGATATCATCTATCGCAAGGGGCTTAAGATTTTTCTCCTCGATTATCAATGCCGTCGCTGTCTGCGACTGAAGCTCAATTTTAATTCCTTTCTCTTTCAAGTCCTGAACACTGATATTTTCAGCGACTGTTTTTCCTGTTTCAAGATTGCGTATATTATAATTGCCGGGGAGTAGATTGCCGGGAATTTTTATCGACACGTCATGAACGCCGCCGCCCCAGTTATGAAGGTATAACAGGTAAGAGCCCTTTTCTCCAAGCAGATGTTTCTCCACATATGGTAAATCCTTTGCCGAACTTAATTCTATTTCCGCTAAAATACCCTCTTTTTCCAATATGGCCTGCAGAAGTTTATTTGTTTCATTCTCCGGCAATTCACGGCCGATTACATAAATTTTCCCTTTGCCGAAATCGTTCTGTACAACAGCAGGCCTCTGTTTTTCATCAGAAGCGATGGACTTACCGCCTTTCAGTTCAAGAAGAGTCCCGCCGGAAGCGTCCCTTTTCTTATTTTCTGAACTTACAGTTCCCATCTCAAAAGCGGAAAGATCTATCTTGCCCTGTTCCTTTACAGAGCTTAGTCTTTTACAGCCGAGAAAATCTTCGACAGAGAGGTTTTTATCGGAATCTTCTTCTTTCATAAGGGATGAATCATCAATCACAAGTACTCCGCCGTCACTTACATATTTACGGAGTTTTTCCATAAGTTTTCCCGGTACTCTGTCATTGCCTCTCATGAAAACAGCGCGATATTTACCGATATTTTTTTCAAGAATATAATCATTGGAAATCACAGAGAGGGGAACTCCCGAAAAAAGCAGTCCGGCATACCATTTTGACAAGTCGTAAACAAGGGGGCCGGCTATCATCTCGGAAAAAACCTTATGAATATGATATCTCATATTTTCAAGAGGGTAAACCAGTGCTATAACGCCATCCCTTCTCGGTTTTTTAGTGAGTACGATTTTACCGACGCTGTTGATTTCGGCTTTAGCTTTGGGAATCCCTTTCAGAGCATCATACCTTATTTTTTCAGGGTTGAAAACTGAATATTTCTGGAAGCCTTCAGGAGAATAGATATATGAAGGAAAAACTCCCGCCTCTCCATGCAGCGCCCTTTCCCAGAAAAAACTGCGCATCTGTCCGTAATTCATCGGTATCATTTCTCCGGCGTTTACCAAATCAAGAGAAATACTCCCGCGAATACCGCCCCAGTATCTGTTTGACTGGAAATAATCATTCTTAATGCCTATAGACAGTACATTTTCTGACGGCTTCAGATATTTTGATATATCAATGCCAAACTGTTCATTATATTTTTTTGTTTTATAAATTTCCTGTCCGTTGATATAGACAGTCGCGGTGTCGGCGAGTTCTTTCGCGTTAAGATATATCTGCTGTCTGCTGTATTTTTCAGGGATTTTAAAATGGTAGCGGTACCATGCAAAACTTGTCTTTTCATACCCCTGATTTGCCCACATGTCAGGCACCGTAATATTTTTCCATGATGAATCGTCATAATCCGCTTTCCAATAATCAAGTTTAAGGCCTTCCTCTTTATTATCAGAGATGAATTCCCAATTCCCGTTATGCAAATCCAGCACATGCGGAAGTTTTTTAATATCGACATAAGCCCCGCCTATACCTGTTTCCTCGCTGACCTGGGGTTTGTCAGGAACAATATTACTGAGATAGTCAAGCCACATAAGGGCCCTGAGCATCCTGTTTATTTTCTCGACATCCTCGTAACCTTCGAGCTGGGTATAATACATAAAGCCGGATTCGTCTCCATAAAAATCTTCTGTCTGACTCTTTAAAAACGGATTGACTCCATGCGCACCGTAATCATAAAAATACTGGCAATGCGTCTGCGTCGTAAGATACGCGCCGGGATCATACTTTTTCACCAGATCATACGTTTTTTTGAAAGATTCCGCGCTGTTTCTTTCACTGAATTTCAACCAGTCCAGCCAAAGCATGCGTGAAACTTTCTTTCCAAGTATGGTAAAACTGGAATCGCCGCCGCCGCCCTTTAAGGGAGGATTGACTTCCTCAAAATTTTTAAAAGCGGTTCCCCATATCTTGTTCGCGCTCCCGATGGAAGAATACTTCGCCTCCATTTCAGAACGGAACCTTTTTAAAGCGTTCGGACCGTAATCAGTAAAGCCAATCTCGTTAAAAAGTTCATATGCGAATACAGGATATTTCGCTGACGCCTCCAAAGAAATTTTCCTCGCGTTTTCACGTATTTTCCATGCGTCGGGAATATCATGCCGGAAAATATAAAAATGCCCGTACGTTACAAGAAGATCTTTAAAATTCTCATCTAAAAGCGGGTAACATTTGCTCTTATCCTCTATCTGCTGAACGTAAGCCAGAAAACCGTTTTCAAGAATTTCCCTGATTGCCAGATCAGTTTCTTTCGGGTAACGCCAGCTTATTTTTACTGTATTTCCTTCTTTACTTTCCCTCAGAATATTGTTCAGATATTCGCCTCCTGTGAACTGGAGGATATCAAGTCCAAGCACTTTGTACAGAAAAGGATATTGGTTCAGGCCGACTTCCGCGCCGATAAAATAGGACGGATGATTATTTTTATAGAAACACTGCCCTTCAATTTTTGCTGGAGGAATGGGGAATTTTTCATTTATTTTCGGAACAGGCGCGGGAAGATTGACTTCTTCTATTTCGATTTTCATCCCGGCTTTTCTTTCGCCCTGGGAAATTTTATCATTTCCCATCAACAGGGTTTTATATTCCTCTTTAAGGTTTTTGTCTTCTGTCGGAGCTTTTGTTTCTTCAGCTCCGAGATTCAATGCCAGAAGAAAAGCGCAGAATATAAATATTTTTGTTATTTTTCCAAACCCGTCAAATTCCATTTTTTCCCGGATACTCGCCATAATTAATTTCTCCTGATTTTGTTTTTACTTCAATCCTGTATTTACCGTCAGCAGGCACAATAAGAGCGCCTGAATATTCACCGTTCCAATTGCCGGAAAAGTTTTCAGTTTTCAGAATTTCTTTCTTTTTATTCAAGACTTTTATCTCGCTCACATCTTTTCCTTTGACAGTGTATTTGAGAGTTGATTTAAGAGGTTTGAGAGTGATATCATCATACCATACGACACCCAGACCTGAAGCGCTTATGCACAATCTGACTCTTATCCGTTCCTGATTGGCAAAGTTCTTTTTCGGAAAAATTATCATATTATTTTTTATTGATTTATAATGCCTCTTTACGTCCTTTGCTGTCGGCTGCCAGAAGAGCATGAGCGTTTCCGCCGTAATATCCTTGGGAGGACTTGAGAAAAGTATCCATTTTTCCGGTATCTTGACCAAAGAAGCGACTTGAGCGTCAACGCTTCCTGCGGTCTTATCCGCGTCATCAAGGTAATAGCGCAAACTTACAACCCCTCCCTCCGGAACTTCCCTGTAGGACCTGATCCAAAAATCAAAGCTGTATGGCATATCAGTGTAAATTAAAAATTCCCTGCTGACAGCTTGTCCTTTCGCGTCTTTGGAAAACCCCATAAAACAGAGTGATTTTTCCCCGCTGTGAACATGCTCTTTAACAATTCTGACCTCACCTTTGCCTTTGTAATAGTTTCCGCCTTTCCAGATGCCTTCCTCAAAACCAGCATCCTGTATCAGGTTCTCAGAAGGCAGGGACGGTTCCGCGGAAATGCTTATATTCACTCCGGCATATATTGCAGCGTGAAGAACGAAAGCAAGTCCCGTTACTATGATTTTCATAACCCTGTATGTAAACATATAATCCATCCTAGGGTGACTGATAAAACCATGATCTCTGTATGTCTGTAGAAAAGGCAATTTTTGCCCATGTTACATGTCCGTCGGCCCAGCATATATTGTTGCCCGTATTGTGTCTTGAACCATCGCGAACATAACGGTTGGAATCGGATTGTGCAAAGGCATTGAAACCCAATGAATGCCAATAGGCATCCATCCATATAAATACGGATGAAGTCTGAGTTATTTTATTCAAACTGTAATTATAATACTCTCTGACATACCTGTTCCAGCCGTATTGATAGGTATAACGAATGCTTTTTTCGCTCGGACATTTGAACACTTTTGCGCTGGGAACAAGCGTCAGATCAGAATTCCATGGCACTTCCTGTCCATCGCTTCTTTTAACGTTCAGGTAAGGACAAAGAGCAGCCATCACATGTGAACCATCGTTTCCCGCTACAGGGTCTCCAACCATATAGCCCTGATAGTCCATCGAATACATCATCACAGCGGCGCCAATCTGTTTCAGGTTTCCGGCGCATGCTATCTGCCTGGTTTTCTCCCTTGCTTTGTTCAGAGAGGGAAGCAAAAGGCTGGACAATATAGCGATAACAGCTATCACAACGAGGAGCTCGACGAGCGTAAAATCCATTTTTCTGCGTGTTTTCATTTTAATGCGCCTCCGATAAGTTTTCCCTTGAATAAAAATTTTTCACCTTCCACAAGTTTCTTTTTTTCTATTTTGCCGATTAGTATTTCCACTGCTTTCGATGCGTATTTTTCCACGGGCTGGCTTATCATAGGCACCTGGGGCATGAATGTATTTAAAAGAGGAACTTCATCTATTCCTGCCAGTTTTATGTCATGCGGGACTTTCAGGCCTTTTCCGTTTACATATTTCACGGCTTCAATCAATGAGTTGCTGTTTACGCCTATAAGCGTATCGCAGCCGCATTTCAAAAACTCTTCGCATTGCAGGGCAATGGCGTCCTTTCTCATCAGTCCGGCGGAGGGCGTCAATAGAGTAATTCCGGCGGCGGCTTTGCGGAAATTCCTTATCCTTTCTTCAGCGTGATAACACGCGGTGAGGCCTATTTTCCTGCTTCCTGCTTTGAACATTTTTTTAAGGAGGGCCTCAGCCGCGTTTGTTTCATCCAATCCGATAAAATCGTATTCCGGATAAAAATCATTGTCGACTGTTATCATGGGAATGTCTTTTATGAGATTCGAAAGCTCCGGCAACTGCGCGAAAGGTGAAAGAATAATTCCGTCAACGCGGTATGATATGAAATCTTTTATGTTCCGCAATTCCTGTTCGGAATCGTCCATGGTATCCGAGATTATAGCCTTGTAGCCGTGATTGAGAAGGCCACGGCTGATTAATGAAGAAAGCTTCGCGAAAAAATGGCTTGCCCCGAGGTCCGGAACGGATATTCCGATCAGAAAAGTTTTTCCGTTCTTCAATGCCGAGGCGACATGGTTTTTGATTAAATTGTGCTTTTCAGCGTATTCAACAACCTTTTTAACCGTCTCAGGATTATATTTGTGGTTTTTGAAATCATTGTTCAATATTCTCAGGACAGTTGAATAGTCCAAACCTAAATTTCTGGCGATATCAGCTATTGTCATTCTTTTTACCATAAACAGCGCCTGTTTCAGATGTTTTATACCATCGTATGTATTATTTTACCATAGATTCCCTTGTATGTCAAGATATAAAAGATATCTTTTACCATTTTTTTAGCCTTATTTATCCGCCTGTTGACATAAGGCTGGCTATGTGTTATACTTATTAATACATACGACTGTATTAATTCATAAATTTTTATAAGGAGTCTCAATGAGCAGAGAAATAAATACGGCATTTATAGGGATAGGTTCGTTGAATTCCAAACAACACCTGCCTAACGCGTTTCACAATGCACTCTTTCATATCAGCGCGATATGCGACGTTAACAGGGATGCTCTTGATAAATATGCCGGACTTTACAGCCCGGACATGGTGACGACAGATTACAAGGAGCTTCTGAAAAAACCGGAAATAGAACTTGTCGTAATGGCATTGCCGCCGCGTTTTCACGCTCCGATGAGCATTGAATTTCTTGAAGCCGGAAAGCACGTATATGTCGAAAAACCTCTTTCCGAGGATATCGAAAGTTCCATAAAAGTCGCGAAAACAGTAAAGGCCACCAGGAAAAAACTGGCAGTCGGTTTCAACCGCCGTTTCGCTCCGTCATATCTGGACGCCTTCGAGATAATAAAAAACGACAAAGGCCCCATTATGATAAATTACCGCATGGTCGATGACGAACGCGACAGGCCGCCCCTTCATAATGGCAGGCCAAGACTTCTTGACGAGGCGTGTCATGTCTTCGACGTATTCAACTGGTTCGCGCGTTCCGAGCCGGTCAACATTTACGCGACGGAATTCGGCAGGATTGGGGACAATCAGGTAATCGTGGAATATGAAAATGGTGTCAGCGCCGCTCTTGTCATCAGTTCACACGGCGCTTTTCACTGGCCGAAGGAAAGAATGGAAATTGTAGGCGACAACAAGGTCGTGGCTGTTGAAGATTTTGTAGAACTCCAGACGGGCGGAGTACCGGGCTGGACACAGAAAAATTATCCCGGACGCGAATTTGACGGCTTCTCAAAAGGTTACGCAAAAGCATATGAAGAGTTAGGGCTGCCTTTCTACCGTTATATGAGGCGCATGATGGGAGATCTCCTCCTGGATAACAAGCTCATTGAGAAGAATCCTGAAAAGGAGAAATGGGGTGTGGTCGGGGAAATGTTTCCTGACAATATCCGCATACCGGTGAATTACAGTTGCGACAAGGGCTGGTATAACGCGCTTGATCATTTCGGCAGGTGCATTCTGGAAGATCGGGGGCCCTGCAATTCAGACGCTATTGACGGGGTCAAGGCCACAGTCATGAGCATCAAGGCAATGGAATCGGTTAAAAGCAGAACAGTTCAAAGCATAGATAAAGATATCTGGAAAATCTGAAGCGTGAGTCTCATAAAACAAAAAATTTGCGAAGCAAACAACTGAGGTGCAGGCCCTTGGGTCTGCTCGCCTCCGGCGGCGACAGAGCCGGTCGCCCTGTCCGCAGGGCGAAACGCACAGCAGTGCGAAAAAAGATTTTTTGCGGTGGGACTTTATGTGCCTTATGAAATCAAGGCAGATAAAGAACGTTTGCAGGCGAAGTCTACTTACGCAAAGCGCTCAACAATTGCTGTAACGAATAATATTTTGCGCTGCTGCGCATTTCGGCCCGGAGGCGGGCCGACCCGGTAGTTCGCACCGGGAAGCGAGCAGGTTAATAACCTGCACCTATTTTTGCAATTTTTTTTGCTTGGCGCTTATGCGATCTCAGTCGAATGTCAGACCGAGGGGATTTTCATCTTCTGAATCGCTCTGCGGCATGAATTCGGAAAACTTTTTGTTGAGTTCGTCAAGTTTGGAAAGATAATACTCAATATTCTCATCCCGTTCCGGCGGAGCGTCCGCGACAAGACGGGAGTTATCAAACACTGAAACTTTTTTCTTCTGGCCAATTACATAAAAAGATACCTGATCGCCCTGACGGTAATCGCGCCCTGATTTAATAGCCAGTTCATAGGCGGCGCTTCTTCTGCCTTCGCCGCCTGACATTTTTTTCTTATACGTCTCAAGGGAATCGCTGAGTGTTTCAGACTTGGAAAGCTCTGTCAGGGGGAAAGCCCTTTCTTTTATTTTTTTTCTGTATTCGGAGTTGAGCTTTTCAATAGCTTCCGGCTTTTCAGAAAGAAGCATTAATATGAGGTCCCTGATATAATTTCTCTGGAAAGCTTCCAGTCCGCGCGACTTGAGGGCGGCGCCCGTCACGGATATTTCACCGCTATCCATGAGCAGGGCGTAATTTTTGCTTTTGTAACAGAACATGGCGGGATATTTTTCATCAAGTTCCACTTCGATTCCGGCGGGAAGCTGTTCCTGAATCATTTTCTGCATCATGGAAGGATTGTCAACTCCGGCGGGAGGCTGGAAATATATGCCGTCAGTGTCCATTTCTATAACCTTTGCCTCTGATTTTTCGAGGTAGTCGAGCATCATGGTCAGGATTTCGCGCCCTCTGGCGGTAACTTTTTCAGCCATGTCATAGTCGTTGAAAGTCCCCTGCGAAAAGCCCAGATAGCCGTAAAAGGAATTTATGAGTATTTTAAAAGTTGTCTGCAAGGCGTTGAAATAGTCTTTGTTTTCGGAAGTATCCGCTTTTTTCTCGGCGTCTTTTGCTTCCAGCCTGAACTGTCTCAGTTTTTCCAGAAACTTCGGAAAAGTGCCGAGGCCATCCCTTGACGGACACCATTTTTCAGCCAGTATTATCGACGGATAAAGAGAACGCACGTCGCAATGCCACACGTTTTTAAATACGCCTGACGAAAAGGCTTTTGTCAGAGCCCCGCTGAAAGCCCTTGACTGTTCAAGCACGGGGATGGACTGCTTTTTTTCGAGATAGGCGGCTACCAGCATGGCGTCAATACGCGTGGCGTTACCTCTGACAACGCAGTCCTGGTATTTCATCGGGACAAGCTGGGCCTGATAAAAATAACTCGGCGAGAGAATGTTTGAAAGCGAACGGGTTTCCCTGGCATCGTCCATCGCGTATTTCAGGAGTCTTTCCCTGTCGCTGTTCCAGAGATTTTTAATTTCGTTTCCCTCCACGTAAGTCCTGTGTTCGGCGGCCACGCCAAAATGTTTTGCCACGGCTTTGAGCCCGTAGCTTTCAAGGTCTCTGTGGCTGATATCATAAAACTGGACAAGGTGATACATATCGGCGACATGCCTGCCGTAAATGTCATAGCGCGTATAATTGATTGTCCTTTCCGCCGCTGAAAATCTCGAATTGCGCTTTTTTATCAGTCTGTCTTTGCGGCCTAGTGAAAGTTTAACCTTATGCTGTTTTGCCCTCTCCTCAATGAAAGGCAAATCAAACCTGAATATATTGTATCCTTCGATTACGTCCGGGTCCCTTTCCCTGATTGTCTTCACAAACTCTTCAAGAAGCTCTTTTTCGCTCATGGGTTCAAGATGCAGTACCTTTTCCCATCCGGTGCTGTCGGACATGCTTATTATGATAATCCTGTCATTTTCCCTCTGGGGATTCGGAAATTCATAACCTTCGCTCGTGTAGGTTTCTGCTCGTTTCTGAAGCCTCCTGATATCACCGAGATTCATTTTTCTGAAAAGCCTGAATTCTTCCGAAACGAGCAGTTGTTGCATGTAATCGTTAAAAATCCTGTAAGGCGCGTTTGGAGACGATTGGCTGAAGCCCGTATTTTTTTTCAGGAACTTATCCGCCTCCTCATAAGTGGCGGTATCAGGGAACTTTGCCAAATACGAAAGCGGGGCGTTCCCCGAAAGCGCCTGAATATCGCATTTAAGGTTTGAGCCGTTGAGAAGCGCCGGATTATTCAGGAGTATAAAGGGATGAAAAGGTATTGTTTTTTCGGTGATTTTATCGTTTTCGCGTATGAATAAAAGTGCCGTGCCGTCGTTTCCCGGTTCCGCCGCGACGACATTGCTGTGCCTGGAATTTACTATTTCCTCTAAAAACATGAAATTAATATATTCCCTTTCCCTTAATCCGCCAGTCTGTAAAATTAAAAACTCCAGGAGTATGATTATTGAAAACTGTGACAAACAATTATTTTGCCCCCTGAAAAAGCAAAATTTTTTGAAATATTACGCTGATTTTACAAATTTTCCCATTTTTTCCACTGAAGACACTTGCCTTTTCATTTTTATTGCTATATAATAGGCATTATATGAAGCCTATTATAAGGTTGTTTTTATGATTACAATGAAAGAAATAGGAAAGATTGCCGGGGTATCCCAGCCGACGGTTTCCGCCGTTCTGAACAATAAAGACTACTGCTATGTTTCAGAGGCGAAGAAAAAATTAGTTCTTGAAACTGCTCATAAACTGGGTTACATGCCAAATCTGAATTCCCGCGCCCTTCTCGGCCTCTCCACAAACACTATCGGAATATGCTCATCCCTTTTCTCCGTTCCAATAAGCACGAAGCTTATTTCGGATGTTACCCATGAAATATGGAAACATGGATATCAGACCCTGCTTGGCGACACACTGGCTGAAAAGAAAAGAGAGGAAGCTCTTATAAGGGAATTTCTTTCCAGGGGCGTTGACGCGCTCATACTCAGCTGTGCCAGGGAAGAGGGCGAGCTTGAAGCGATAATGAACAGAAAAATCCCGGTGGTCATAGTCGGACATACGCCTGAAAAGGATAATTGCGCTTATTCAACCGTATCCATTGACAAGAGAAAAGGAGGTTTTCTGGCAACGGAACACCTTATCAGGCACGGGCATGAAAATATAGCTTTTGTTACAAATGATGTAATTCCCAACTCCTTAAAATTTGGAGGCGCTGAAGATGCCCTTGCAGCTTCCGGCATAAACAGAAAAAATCTTATCCTTATAGAGGATGAAAATATAAATAAACTTTTATCCAAATCCCTGGAATTAATATTGGAGAAAAAAGTAAAAGCCTTTTTTGCTTCAAATGATATAATCGCGGCAAAACTCATAAAATTTTTCCAGCAGAACAGACTGAATATTCCAAAAGATGCCGCCGTTATCGGTTTTGACGGACTTGAATGGAGCAGCCTGCTCAATCCTTCTCTTACGACAATAGTACAGCCTGTTGAAGAACTTGCGGTAAAACTTGTGGATCTGCTTATGGAAAAAATCCGGGAACCTGAAAAAGATTTGGAAAAACATATTTTAATAGAACCAAAACTGATAATCCGCGACTCGTGCTGACGCGGAGGAGAACACACAATATGAAAAAGAAAACTACATTCACGCTCATCGAGCTCCTCGTTGTGATAGCGATAATAGCCATACTGGCATCGCTTCTTCTGCCATCTCTTAACAGGGCAAAGGAAATAACCAGAGGCTCTGAATGCCAGAGCCATCTGAAACAGTTTGGTCTGGCAGCCGTTCAATATTCAAATGATTATAATGAATATACCTTAACTTATACTAATACAGGTGATTATTCATGGGATTATGCAATGGGACCTTATTTGAATCTGGGTGAGACAAAACAGGATATCGCCAATAAATATTGTAATAAGAATACAATTTATACATGCCCTAGCCATCGCTGGCGTGATGGAACTAATAAAAACATCAAAGGGTATTGGGGCAGATGTTATGGGATCAATTATCATTTTGATTCGGCATGCACTGAGGATTATTTCAGTGATGCTAAAATTCATCCGAAGCTTTCCTTAATTAAATATCCTTCTTCCCTGATTTATTTTATGGAGCGCGACGGCACAAATGTCCTTACTTCACATGTCTATAAAATATACGGTGATATTACAAGCTCCTGGAAAATGAGCGACGACGGTTATTATATCGAACAAAATTGGCACAACGGATATCCCAATCAGCTCCGCTTTGACGGACATGTCGATAAGACTAAATGGGGAATGGTACCGCCGCACATGGCTGAAGATGGGATAAAAGTATGGAAATTGTACGGAGACGCTAATATTTCAAGGTAAACTTAAAATAAATAAGATACATATAAAAATTTGTAAAAGGAGCAGCAAATGCGTCTCAGTATCATATTATGGGCCGGATTTTTTATTTCGGGCATGGCGGTTCACGGAGATGGACTTCTAAAAAAAGACCTGCTTTATTATGAAAACTGTGAAAGCCTTAAATCCGTATATCCCGACGTTAAGGTCCAGCAGAGTATTGTTGTTGAAGAAAAAGGTAAATTTGATAAATGCTTCAGAATAGAGAGAAGGACTTTAAATACTCTCGATAACGGGGATTTTGCCAAAAAGGAATCCGATGCGTGGATTTTCAAAAACAACGCCGAATGGAAGGAAAACGGAGGATGCGGAAACAGTTCATGCCTTCAGTTGGATAACGGAGAAGTTTCCATACCTTTGACAGACCTTAAACCTGATTCCGCTAATGCTTTTTCGTTTTATGTTAAAAAAACGGACGTTTCCGCTGATGCCGCAGCATTGACTGTTACATGGGATTGCCGGGGAAAAGATACGGAACTCCTCAAAGATTTCAATGTCCCCACGGAAATGGAAGGGGTCAAGCTGTGTATAATGCCGGAAAACGATGCCGGTACAATTAACATTTCAGTAAAGGGGCAAGTCATAATCGACAATGCCCAGCTTGACAGAGGAGTAAATTTTTTCAACAGTTTCGCGACGCCGGGAAAAACGAGGCCCTGCGATTGGATAGAAATTCCCGCGAACGGCAAATACTTCAATCCGGAACAGGGCTCCATAAGTTGCTGGGTAAATGTCCCATGGCTTGATAAAAACGCCGTTTCAGAAAGTATCTGCGCCATATTTGCCGCAAAGAACGCTCCGGAGAGAATAAAAAAATGGGGTGATGACACTGTCATGGCCCTTTCATGCATACCTAAGCAGAAAGTTAACGACAAGACAAAGGGAATGTTTCACGCTATTTCAATTGATGCCGAAAACAGGGTTTCAGGACTCAGTGAATCCCTGGATAAGTTTCAGACAGACTCTTCCAATCCATGGCATCATATCGTTTACAACTGGCAGGTGAAAGACGGTAAGATAAACGTGTCCCTTTATGTCGATGGGAAAATAATGCTCACAAAGGAACAGCTCTTCGGCCCCGTTAAAAAGCCAGTTCTGATTTATGTCGGCTATGCCAGCGGAGCTTATCTGAACGGCCTGCTCGACGATTTCGCCATATTCGGGAAGCCTCTCAATGAAAGTGAAATAAATAAAATTTATAATTCAAATAAACCCCTTTCAACACTTTTAAAGTAGGAGATATTTTTATGCTGAAAAAAATCTTTATCACCGTACTGTCATTTCTGGTCATTTCCGTCCAGGCTTCGCTGGAATTGGTCAAAGACTCCAAAAGCGCTTACAACATATTCGTGGACGCGAACGCTCTTCCCATAACAAAACGTGCCGCAAAGGACCTTCAACTTTATATCAAAAAAGCGACGGGCGCGGAACTCCCTATAGTAAAAACAGTTTCCGCTGATAAACCGTGCATCTTCGTGGGAGATTCAGAATTTTCGAGAAAGGCCGGTATCAATATTTCTGACATAAAACCTGAAGGCTATGTAATTAAAACCGTTGGCAAAAATCTTTATATTGTCGGCAAGGACACGGAAGGCCCCGCCGAGACAGACCACTGGAGAAGCGCTCCGCAGGCCGGAACATGGAACGGAGTAAGTTCCTTCCTTGAAAAATATCTTGACATAAGATGGTTTTTCCCGGGTGAATACGGTGAATACGTACCTGTAAAAAAAGACTTCACAATTGATGATATAAATATTTCCGATTACCCGAAAATGGAATACCGCAGAATATCATATCTGTATTGGAAGGATTTGAATAAAGAAAGAGTACGCGACGTCATCGACTGGGAACGGCGCAATAAAAACGGCTGGAGTGTAATATGGTCAGGCTCACATACATGGGTGGAGAACTTCAAGCAAGACGACTATTTCAAGGCCCATCCCGAATGGTTCGGCCTTGTAAACGGGAGAAGGCTGGAAGTGGCGCAATATTTTCAGATGTGTACTACGAATAAAGAGGCCCTCGACAAATTCGCCGAAATCGCCATCAAAATTTCTGGAGAAAGAAATTATAAAAAAGACAACACCATGTTTTCACTTTCCCCGAATGACGGAGGCAATCACTGTGAATGCCCCAAATGTCAGGCGCTTGACAATGGTGTCCGTCCCGATGGCACGCAAATCATGACCGACCGGTATGTTACTTACTGCAATGAAATGGCAAAACGGGTAAACAAAGTACTGCCATGGCAGACCTTCGGCTTTTACGCCTATTCGTTCTATGTGGAACCTCCGCTGAAAACAACACTCGACCCGCATGCGAAAGTCATGTATGTGCTGAACGACAATCAGACGCTTTATTACTCCGAAGCCGTCAGAAAAAAATTCAATGAAGATATAAGCGGATGGAAAAAAGCCGTCGGCAGCCTTTATTACTATACTCATCCCGAGGGGATGGGGAATATGGCGCTGCCTGCAATGCATCCAACAGGAATAAAAAAGATTTTCGGGGATTTAGGCAAAGCCGGCATTACAGGCATATCCATGAATAACGGCGAACCCTTTGACAGCACCGCCCTGGACAATTACCTCTACGAAAAAATGGCATGGAACCCCATGGACGACATGGACAAAATCTATGACGACGCCATAAAAAAATGCTACGGCGAAAACGCCGCTCCCTATGTGAGAAAATATTTCGATACCGTTGAAAATGCGGTAATGAAATTTTCTGAAAAAATCACGGTTGACTCCGCAATGGGGTCTGCGAGACGCTTTCCCGGACTGCTTTTGATTTCTTATCCAGAGCTTTATGATGAAGGAATGCCGCTCCTTAAAAAAGCCGCTGAAACAGAGGCCGATAAAAACCAGAAATACCGCCTGCAGATGCTCATAGACAATCTGGAATACTGCCGCGATACCGTGGAGCTTTACAGTCTCTTCCAGAAAATAAACAAAACGCATAAACCGGATAAAAAGGATATTCTGAGGGCCCTCGAACTTGCCAGGAAACGTATTGCCTACCTGAAAGGACTGGAGAAGGAGGGGCGAGTCAATTTCGACAGTGAACAGTTCAGGGAAAAAGATTTCAACATGCCTTTTTCACCTCAGATATATTCAACATTTCTGAAACAGCTGGAAGGCGGCAGCAAAAAAGTTTATGCAAATGAAGTGCCGTCGGCTGATTTAACTGATGGAAAAGTTTTCGCTGAATTCTGGGAGAAAATTCCTTCCATTGATTTGAATTTCGACAAGAATACAGGAGACGCTTTATCCGTCAAGGCAAGCGCTAAAATCGCCTACGACAAAAATAACATATATATAAACGTTTATTGCGAAGAACCGCTGATGGACAAAATCAAGGATTCATGCAGACAGCCTGACGGCGCAGTATGGAACGAAAACGAAATAGAATTTTTCTTTGACATAAAAAATTCGCAGAAAGATTTTAAACAGATATGCGTTAATACCCTCGGTACTGTGGCTGATTATGAATCCATCAATGACAAGTCTGACGCAAAGTGGAATTCAGAAGTCAAAACATCTGTGCTCAAAAGCGATAAATTCTGGAATCTCGAAATCAGCGTACCTTTTAAAAGCCTCAGCGGAAATACTCCTAAACCCGGCGAAATATGGGGGCTCAATATATGCAGGGCAAGGCGCACGTTACAGCCGGATGAATACGGCTGCTGGAGCCCGACTTTCGGCGGTTTCCTGAAGCCGGAACGTTTTGGTAAGCTGATTTTCAAGTAATCAGGATTTGGAAATCTGTTCGGCTTTAGCGTAAATTTCTTTCGGGGGTTCCTTAAAGAATTTGAAAAGGGCCGGACAGAGCCAGCCTTCGGTCTTGAATTCCTCCGAATAATACCAGTTGCCGACGGTGTCTTTTCTTTTCCATATAAGTTTGTGGGTGTAACCGGGAAAAGGCTTTGTGGAAAATATCAGACGGAAACCTTTGGCGGCATTGGGAATATCAGCAGTCATCTTGTCAATCATCTGGGGAATACCTGCTACGAAAGGTTCTTTATTAAGCCCCCTTGAAGGGTCGTCAAAAACCCATGTCCCAGCATAACGGTAAGGAGCTATCACTATCAGGGCATTGGAACTGTCACCGCTTTTTCCGCATCCGCAGAAAAGAATGAAAATTAATGTGATTAACGGCAGAATTTTAATCATGATGCAATCTCCTTGAAGCCCAGATTTTTCAGGGCGTTTAATATATTTTTATCTTGTGATTTTACGGAAAATACGGGGAATTCCCTTCTCAATGGATAATCAGCGCGCTGTTTTTCAAAAGTTTCAGGAGAGCTGCGGAGCCTTTTGTCATCGGCCAACTGGTCATATGTAAACGAAACGGCTTTGAAAAGTTTTTCGTCAAAGGAACAGTTCTCAAGCGAATCTAAATTTATTTCCGTCTTTTCAGGAAGGGGAACGGATGACGGATACCAGTCATGAATGTCGAGCTTGAAATATTTTGCCAGGGCGTTGACGCTCATACTTGTGCCGTTTGCTTTGCCGTCCGTGGAATATCCGGCAATATGCGGAGTGCCTATCAGTACCATATCGAGCAGTTCCCTGTCTATCTCAGGTTCGTTCTCCCATACATCAAGAACAGCTCCCGCTATTTTCCCATTCCGCAGGGCGTTTTTGAGGGCAGAGCTGTGAGTAACTTCTCCGCGCGATGAATTGATGAAATACTGCTTTCCATTCATCCTGCTGAAAAAGTTTTCATCGGCAAGATGAAAAGTTTTGTCTTTTCCTTCTGTTTCCAGAGGCACATGCATAGTGATGAAATCGGCTTCTGAAAGTACCCTGTCCAGGCTGACAAAACTGCCGGGACCTTCTTTTCTCTCTCTGGGCGGATCATTTAGAAGCAGGTTCATGCCGAGGGCTTTTGCGACTTTCGCAACCTTGCTTCCTACATTGCCGACACCAATTATTCCGAGAGTTTTACCTCTCAAAGCTATGGATGATCTGATGGAAATATAAAGAAGCGTAGAACAGATATATTGGGCGACTGAAGACGAATTGCATCCCGGAGCGTTAGTCCAGAATATCCCGTTTTTCCCGCAGTATTCCGTATCTATATGGTCAAAGCCTATGGTTGCTGTGGCAATGAATTTTACAGGAGTTCCATTCAGAAGAGCGACGTTGCATTTTGTCCTTGTCCTTGTAATGAGGGCGTCGGTAATTTTCAAATTGGCGGGGCTTATTTTTCCGCCGGGCAGGTATTCGACTTCAGCGTATTGCTCAAGCGCGCCTTTGAGAAAAGGTATTTTATCATCAGCTGTTATTTTCATATATGTCAGATCCTCTTTTCGATACTATATATATTGTTTCAATTCTTTCCACAATTTTATAGGGTCTAAGATATTGCAGCACGCGGAAAGCGCTGAAACAAGAGCTCCCGTTATTCCGGGTATTTTAACGCTTTGGCCTGCCAGATAAAAACCCTTTATGTCAGTAACTGGATTGAGAGAAGCGTTGTTTACTGTTTTCTTCAGGCCATACATGGAGCCGTTTATTGAGCCGGTATATCTCTGATAGGAACGCGGACTGAGAGCTTCAAGAACCTTAAAACGGCCTTTCATTTCCGGAAAAATGTCCGTAAATTCAGAGATGATTTTCTCTGAATATTCTTCTTTGAAAGAATGATAATCCTCTTCAGCAATGCTTAAAAATTTCAGGGTTGTTTCTTCCGGGCAGGGTTTCAGGACGGCGAGGGCGCTTTTTTCATGAACGGCACATCCTGAGGCACAGAAAAAATCAGGGTCTGATATATTACCGTTTCTCCGATGTATCCTGTAGAAGTTTGTATTGAAGTTGTTTTTATAGACTTTGTCAATGTCAAGGAAAAGCATAAACGGCGAAAAAGTATTTTCACAAAGTTCAATTTTTTTGAAAAAAACCGGCCTCATAGCGTTTGCGGGGATTATATTTTTCAGGAGCCGCGGATGAATTGTAGATATGCAGTCGCGGGATTCGATAAACTTTCCGTCGGCCAGTTCCACGCCCTGAAAAATCCTTTTGCCGTCAACCTTAACTGCGGTTACAGGATTTCCGCAAAATATATCCACTCCGTTTTTTCCAAGGAGTTTTTCAAAGGCTTTTGATATCGCGTCCCCGCCGCCATCCACAGTAGCGGCAGAATAATACAACGAACCAGCTACCAGCGCGTGCAGATAGAATGGCGCTTCATGCGCCGCGGAACCATAAAGGGCATACCCGTAATCCCCCAATACGTCAATAAGTGTTTTTTCCGCGCCTGATTTTAATAGAAGTTCCTCAAGGCTCTCGTTCCTGAAAAGTTTTTCAGGGTACGGGCCAAAGTCCATTTCAAAATTCATGAAGCAGGTTTTATTATTTATCTCTTTGATGGCTTCAATATATTTTTCAATCGCGGAACGGCTTGACGGAAAAGCCGAAGAAAGCAGCTCCCTGATGTTTTCGATTCCGGACGGGAATAAAATTTTTCTGTTCCCGTCCAGAAGAATTGTATCAAATGCCTTTTCCGGCAATGGAGAGACTTTTATTTTTTCTGAAATTCCGAAATAATTGAAGAGTACTGACAGAGGCCCCGCCTTATTGAAACCGCCGGAATAATGAAAGCCTGGACTGCATGAAATTCCATTGCGCCTGAAATCCCTGAGTACAGGTGAAAGAAAGCGGTTTTTTTCGATAAGCGCTACTTTTTTGTTTTTGCGCGCCAGAAGAAGGGCGGCACTTAAACCGCTGATGCCCGAACCTATTACAGCACAGTCATATTTCATAGTCCTGTCTTCAGCAGTATTGATGAGTTAGTGCCGCCGAAACCTGCGGAGTTAATCAATATGACATCGGGCTTTTCATCAATTGTTTCCGTGGCGATTTTCAATGGGGGAGCGCCTTTTTCCTGAGAGACAAAGTTAATGTTGGGCGCTATAAATCCGTTCATGCCCATGATAACGGAATAGACCATCTGCCCTGCTCCCGACATCCACATTTCATGGCCTGTCATCGATTTTGTCGAAGATATCCAGGGGGATTTTTCTCCGAAGAGCTCAAATACGGCCTTGGCTTCGGCAGCGTCGCCTATCGGAGTTGAAGTGGCATGGGCGCATATATAAGAGACTTTGTCCATTGGCAGAGAGGCCCTTTTCAGAGAGTCGGCCATTGCTCTTTTCAAACCTTCTCCCGAGGGAATATTGATGCTGTAGCCATCGGATGAAAACGAATACGCCAGTATTTCTCCGAGTATGTTGGCCCCGCGTTTTTCGGCAATGGCGTAATCTTCGAGAGTAACTATTGCCGCTCCGCCGCCCGGTATCAGGCCGTCACGTTCAGAATCAAAAGGCCGCGAAGCTTTTTCAGGTTCTCCATGACGGGTTGAAAAGGCATTTGTGGCATCAAAACTTGAGACGGATTCCATGTTTATTTCCTGAACACCGCCGCATACGGCCCTTTTCTGTCTTCCAAGGGCAATGAGGTCGGCGGCCTGGCCTATCGCGTGTCCTCCGCTGGCGCACGCGGCACTGAGAGTCCATGAAGCCCCGCGGTTTCCCAGAATAGTATTGAGATTCATGGTGACAGTGGAAGTAAGCGCCTGAAAAACAAGGCTTGTGCCTATGGGAAATGTGTTTTTTTCGCGACGAAGTATCTCTACCTGTTCGACATTTGCCAGGCCTGATGTGTCATTGCCTATTATGAGAGCAGTGTTTTCGCTCTGGATTTCATGCTGCGACCAGCCGCTCATTTCAATGGCTTCAATGGCGGCGGCATATGCCTGAAGCCCGAAATCAGTCATGGTCTTTCTCTTTTTCCTGTCGAGCTTCGGCATCTGGAAATCATCAATTATGCCGCTGAGCGCACTGCGGAAACCGGCATCCATCCTCTCCTGAAGAAGACGTATGCCGGAACGGCCTTTCATGAGGGATTCCGTAACTTTTTCCACTCCAACGCCAATGGAGGATACTATTCCGATACCTGTTAGAGCGACCCTGTGCATCAGTGAGCTTCCGGTTTTTCTATTTTGCGTATTCTACGGAACGGGTTTCCCTTATGACGGTAACTTTTATCTGGCCCGGATAATTCATTTCCTTTTCAATTCGCTGACATATATCCCTGGCAACGGACTGGGCTTTGCCTTCTTCTATCTTGTCCGGCTGTACGACTACCCTTACTTCACGTCCGGCCTGAAGCGCAAAACATGATTCAACGCCGCTGAAGTCACGGGCTATATTTTCAAGCTGTTCAAGGCGTTTAAGGTAAAGTTCCGTTGTTTCGCTTCTGGCGCCGGGCCTTGACGCGCTGAGGGCGTCGCAGGCGTTGGCAAGGATGCCGTAAATGCTGGTAGACTCGACTTCCTCATGGTGTGCCGCTACAGCGTTAATGACGTCTTTGGCCTCATTATGCTTGCGAAGTATATCCGCTCCGATGGCGGCATGGGAACCTTCGATTTCATGGTCAACCGCTTTGCCTATGTCATGAAAAAGACCAATGCGCTTGGCCTTCTGTTCATCAAGCCCGAGCTCCGCGGCAATGATGCCCATGAAGTAAGCGGTTTCCAGTGAATGTTTAAGCACATTCTGAGAAAAACTGAATCTGAATTTAAGTCTTCCAAGCAGTTTTACGAGTGCCGGAGGGACACCCTGGAGGCCAGTTTCCAGAACGGCTTTTTCACCGGATTCATAAACTTCGTCCTCGACTTCCTTGGTTACTTTCTTTATGAGTTCCTCAATACGGGTCGGATGTATGCGCCCGTCACCGATAAGGCGTTCCATAAGCTGTCTGGCTATTTCTTTTCTGACCGGATCGAAGCATGAGATAACAACAGCTTCAGGAGTGTCATCGATAAGAATGCTGACGCCTGTAGCCGCTTCCAGCGCGCGTATATTTCTGCCTTCTCTGCCGATTATCCTGCCTTTCATTTCGTCATTAGGCAGGGGTATGGTCGCCGTAGTGCGCTCATAAGTACAGTCGGAGGCATAGCGCTGGATGGCGTAAGTAAGGATTTTCTGAGCTTCCCTTTCGGATTTTTCTTTGGCTTCCTCCAGAATGTTCCTGATAAGCAGACCGGCTTCGTTCTGCACTTCGCCTTTGAGTTTTTCCAATATTATCTGCTTGGCGGATTCCCTGTCGAGAGAGGATATTCTTTCCAACTCGTCTATCTGCCTGGAAATAGTTTTCTGAAGTTCCTCTTCCTTCAGGGAAACCCTTTCACGGACAGCTTCTATATCTTTTTCTTTTTTCTCAATTCCTTTAATTTTTGCTTCGAGTGTATCGGCTTTTTTCTCGAGGTTTTCTTCGCGCTGGCCCAGCCTCTTTTCTATGCTCATCTGTTCACGACGCTGTTCCTTCGCGTCGTTCTCGAAATCTTCCTTCATTTTAAGGAGTTCGCTTTTTGCGGCGACTTTGGCTTCCCGTTTGATGTGTTCGGCCTCCTTGAGGGCATCTTCACGCACTCTTGTCGCGGCACTGGCGGCGGCGGCCCCTTGCATTCTTTTCAAAAACCAGGAAATAAGTATTCCCAGAAGAATACCCGATAATCCCATCAGAATATAATCCTTCATCTTTCAATTCTCCGTTTCTTGTTATTGGCAACGGTAAACGCCTTTTTCAGTAACAATCATGTCCAGTGGACGGTCATGTTCCTCTTCAGGCACCGAAGCGCATTTTTGACATTCATAAAAAACACCTATTTTGAAACCGGCGCCGTTTCCGAGAAGACGGTCATAGACAGCTTTTCCGCGGCCTAATCTCCTGCCCTTCATGTCGAAAGCGACTCCGGGTATCAGCCAGAGCAATTCATCGTATTCATTTTCGGGGATTGCGTTCAGAGTACGGCGCGGCTCGGGTATTCCGTAAGCGCCCTTCACAAAATCCCCCGGATAATCTGAAATTTCAGCCAGGTCGTATTCGTATTCTCCTGTGCTGTTCGTTTTTTCTCTTGATCTCGGGAAGCAGAACTTCTTGTTTTTGCACATCATGTCCTTCACAAATCTGCTCAAATCAGGTTCAGTACCATCCGAAAAATATGCGGCCACAGTGTTGGCGGCTTCCAATTCCCTGACTGAAAAAAGATTCATGCAGATGGCCTCGTCCGCCTGGACGCGGAAATCAGGGGCCAAGTTTTTTCTTAGCCTCAGATATTTTTTTCTTATTTCGGATTTATTCAGTGCCTGCGGCATTTTTTCCTTCAGCGTTTCTGCATTTATTCCAGTATTCGATTCGTTCTTTTATTTTTGATTCATATCCATTTTCTGATGGTTCATAATACTTTTTGCCAACTCCCAGGTAATCCTGTACAGTGAAGTTACCCTCATAATTATGGGGGTACTTGTAATCTTTTCCATAACCCATCTGCTTAGCGCCCGAATAATGTGAATCACGAAGATGTTTAGGGACGGGAACAACCCTTCCGCTTTTTATATCGGAGAGCGCGGCGTCAATGGCGACACATGAAGAATTGCTTTTCGGGGCGGTGGCACAGTATGTGACGGCATGAGAGAGTATGATTCTGGCTTCAGGCATGCCTATCATTTCTATTGCCTGCATTGCGCTGACGGCCAATGTCAGGGCCCTGGGATCGGCATTGCCTATGTCTTCAGAGGCAAAAATTGTAATTCTTCTGGCTATAAACCTTATATCTTCTCCGGCGTGAAGCATTTTTGCCAGCCAGTAAACGGCGGCATCCGGGTCGCTGCCTCTCATGCTCTTTATGAAGGCGCTGGCAGTATCATAATGTCCGTCATCACCATAAACGATTGCTTTTTTCTGTATGGACGCTTCGGCAGCGGCAAGATCTATATTGATGATACCGTTTTCGCCGGGCGGAGTGGTCATGACGGCGATTTCAGCCGCGTTCAATGATTTTCTCGCGTCGCCCTCGCAGATTGAAGCCAGAAACGCAAGCGCCTCTTCGCTGAAATTTACTTTTTGTTCCCCGAAGCCGCGTTTATCAGTTACAGCCCTTCTGATTATTGCTTTTATATCCTCTTCCGAGAGCGGTTCCAGCTGAAAAAGCAGCGATCTTGAGAGCAGTGGACCTATGACATAAAAATGAGGGTTATGAGTGGTTGCTCCAATCAAACGTATATTCCCGTTTTCGACATCCGGGAGGAGAACATCCTGCTGGGCCTTGTTAAACCTGTGTATTTCATCTATGAAAACCACTGTTTTCTGACCGTTTATTTTTTTTCTCTGCACTGCTTTCAATATTTCTTTCCGGATGTCCGCTACTGTCGAAATTACTCCGGAAAGCCTGACAAATGCTGAACGTGTGGACTGGGCTATCAGCTCGGAAAGACTGGTTTTTCCCGTCCCCGGAGGGCCGGAAAGGATTATTGATGTGAAGCGGTCGGAATCAATGGCCCTGCGAAGAAGTTTTCCATTTTCGAGAATATGTTTCTGTCCTACGAATTCATCTATGGAACGCGGACGCATTCTCGCGGCAAGAGGCTGAGAGTCTCCCGATGGGGTATTATTGTCAACAGCATCTATGTCTAAACTGAATTGTTCCATTGTCATTTCCCTGACGGGAATGAGCAGTAAAGGGACAGTTTTGCACAGCTTAATTTCAGGAAGTTAGAGACGAGGACAGAATGAGGGCACGGGAGCAGAAAGAGAAAAAAGCTCCGCAGTGTACTCTATCGAAAGAGAAAATCCTCAAAAGTAATCTAAAATAAGCTAAAGTATCAATCATCATAAACAGCTTTCAAATAATTGCAAAAACTGAGTGGCAGACTGTTCATTCCACAAAAAATTTAAAAAAATTATATATAAAAACGAAGTGTACGCTATCGCATCGCCCCCGTTGGTGTATTAATATATTCCAAAGTTTCTGAAATTTAAAGTGATTTTTCATAAAAATTAAAATATATTGGTGACAAAGGGCACGGAGTGCCTTTTATTATCCCTGTTCACTGACAACGTTGCAGGAGGAGGAAGTCTCGTCTTATATTTTTTGCGGTATTAATGATTATTATAGAAAGAATTTTAAAGTAATGAAAGTAACTGAATGTAAATTAAACGGAATACTCCTGATAGAACCGGATGTATTTGAGGATTCAAGAGGGTTTTTCTTTGAAAGCTACAACCGCAAAAAGCTGGCGGAACACGGAATAACCCTTGATTTTGTCCAGGATAATCATTCCAAGTCAGTAAAAGGTACAGTCCGGGGCTTGCATTACCAGATTAATCCGGGACAGGACAAACTTGTAAGGGTTGTGTTTGGAGAGGTTTTCGATGTGGTGGTTGACATAAGGAAAAAATCCCCGACATTCGGACAGTGGGAAAGCTTTAATCTTTCAGCGCAAAATAAGAATCAACTCTTTGTCCCAAAAGGTTTTGCGCATGGTTTCTGTGTTGTCAGCGAAGTCGCTGAATTCCTTTATATGTGCAGTGAATACTATTCGCCGAAGGATGAAAGGGCGATTATATGGAATGACCCGCAACTCGCTATAAACTGGCCTGTCGAAAACCCCATACTGTCAGGGAAAGACGGAAAAAATCCGCTTTTCAAAGACATGGAAACTTATTTCTGATTATCTGTGAGGGTTCAGGTGTCTGTTGTAATCCATGTCAAACCACATGGCAAAGAACAGAAACTGCAAGCTCATAACAATAGTGAAGCCCGTGGCAAAAAGGGATATTGGAGTTATCATTCCTTTAACTGTCAATGAATATATCAGTTTTCCTACCAGAGGAATTGATATCAAACCCAGCATAAAGCCTGTAAGATAAAAGAATATCAGGGGATGAAAGTCCCGGATGATATATTTCCAGGCCATACGCTTCAGAAACAGCTTCGTCATAAGTAAAAAAAGCACCGGTATTGTTCTGTGGATAACCATTTTACTTCTTTCACCGACCCCGTAAAGAGGATTAATAGGCACATCCATTACCCTCATATCATATATGTTTAAAGTTACCAGAAAATCATTAGGCATGCCGTATCTGGGAAAAATATCTTTCAGAGGAAGAAGTTTTAAAGCTTTTTTATTTATTGCGGTATAACCGCTTTGGGAATCTGTAACATGCCAGTAACCGCTGGCGACTTTTGTCATAAGCGTAAGGGAGGTATTTCCGAAGTATCTGACTTTGGGTATTTTCTGCCATGCTTCACCTGTTATCAGCCTGTTGCCCTTGGAGTAGTCGGCCCTGTCTTCCGCGACCGGGTCAAGCAGTTCGGTCAGGTCATTCGGGTCCATCTGGGCATCCCCCGCCATAACCGCGCTTATATCAATGCCGTTATCGCGGCACCAGATATATCCTGTCGATATCGCCGCACCTACTCCTTTGTTTTTTTCGTGGCATATAAGAACTATCCTGTCCTTTTGTTTTTCCAGGTATTTCTTCACTATTTCGACAGTTTTGTCAGTGCTCACGTCGTCAATTATTATTATTTTGTCCACAAATTCAGGCATGGTATCGATCACTATGCCTATTTGGGTTTCTTCATTATAACACGGTACGACAACAGCAATTTTTTTGTTTTTATACATAGTCTTTTTATGTTAAAAGTAATTTAATTGTATAAGAAATTGTTATCCTTTTTTTGCCGCAATGAAATAAGCGGGTCGCGGAGCGACATTATAAATGAGACTTCGCCTCCGGGAAAAACAAAGTTTTTTCACGAAGCGCAGGCATTCTGCCTGATAATTTATTATCAATATAATCTAGCTTGAATTCCTGCAATTTCCATAGAGCCAATTTCAAAACTATTAGCTTTTTCATGAAAAGGCCGCTGGAAAGTGGTGCAGGCAAATGGAAAAATGGGGCAATTCTTTTTCCAGACACATGACGCAGATTATTATCAACTGCTCTTAACTCCTGAAAATCTGATGCTTAAATTTCACTTGCCCGCGACCGATAAAAACTGCGGGATATCATTTAAATTTCGGTTCGCGCACGCTGGAGCGCTACCTGAAATTGTTCCGTGAAAAAGAGCTTGCGCAGAAATTAATGCAGGATGTGACCGTGATGATAATTAAAGAGCTGAATATTGAAGTTGACACGGCATAAAATTACAGATTCGCGAGAAAAATATCTTCTCAAAATCGACCGCTAATTTGTTTTTCAGCACCAGAGGACTTTTGGCGGTGCCGTCCGTTTATTTTTTCTGATTCTTTATTGCTGTTTGTTTGCTATTACATGACATAATGATAAGATAAATAGTTCATGTTTGAAGGTGTTTTTTTCTTCAAAACGGGCAGACGGTTACATATTATGGAAGAAACTCAGTCAAAAAACAAATACAGGGCATTGTTCCTGAAGCCATGGGAAAAAGGCAACAAGAACATAGTCAGGGACTTTGTCTACGGCTGCTGGTGCAACGGCAAGAGGATAGGCGGAATGCAGATGCCGCCCATTAACGAAATATATTGTGCAACTCATGCACGCAGTGAAGTTGTAGACGCCGTTTTTATAGACGCCCAGACATCCTGGGACAGATTTGAGGAAATAGAAAGTTCAGGATATGCTTCAATCGACTGCCTGATACTTATGTGCTCCACGCAGTCGTTCCGCAGCGACCTCAGAATACTTGAAAAAGCAAAGAGCCTCAAGCCCGCAATAAAGACCGTTCTTTTTGGGTCGCACCCTACCTTCATGCCGGAATATGCGCTAGCCGGAGCTGTTGATTTCTTGGTACGCAAAGAACCGGAAGAGACTATCCGTGTGCTTCTCGATGCTCTTGCCCGCAATGAAGACACATCCAGAATAAACGGTACCGGATACCGGGACAAAGACGGCAAAGTAGTACTCAATGCCAACCGCGAATTCTGCGACATGGACGTCCTGCCGATTCCCGACCGCACGCTGCTTCCGGAAAATGCCGACTACTTCAATCCGGTGGTGCATCGCCTGCCTTATACGACAATCCAGACATCGCGCGGCTGCCCCGGCCGCTGCATTTTCTGTACTTCGCCGGAATTCTACGGAAAGAAATACCGTGCACGCTCCGCTGAAAACGTCCTTAAGGAATTAAGGGAAATAAAAAAGCTCGGTTATCGCGAAGTCTTTTTCAGGGACGAGACATTCACGGCTCTAAAAAAGAGAAATGCCGAGATATGTCAGGCAATGATCAATGAAAAACTGAATCTTTCCTGGATAGCCAATGGACGAGTGGATATGATCGACAAGGAAATGATGGCCCTCATGAAAAAAGCCGGCTGCCACATGCTCAAGTTCGGAGTGGAAACCTCCAGCGACGAACTGCTCAAGACTTACCGCAAAGGCACGACCTCCGAGCAGGCAAGGGCGTGCTTCAAGGCGGCAAGGGAGCTTGGAATAGAAACTCACGCGCATCTTGTCTTCGGCGGCCCCGGCGAAAGCTGGAACACGATAAACACCACGATAAAATTCGTCAAGGAAATAAAGCCTTCGACTGCGAGCTTCGGGATCTTGACGCCCTATCCTGGAACAGAGCTTTTCGCAATGGTAGCCTCCATGAATCCATCAATTCAGGATGGAAGCGACTCAAATATGGACAACCTCCACACAGAAGGTTTTTATTCGAAGGAAGTAAGCGGAATGACCGGCGACGAACTGTCGCTGGCCGTAAAGCGCGCATACCGCAAGTTCTATCTGCGCCCCAGTTATGTTCTGGGTAAACTCTTGAGGATACGCTCTTTCGAGCAGCTCGTCATCCTCGTCATTTCCGGACTCAATATATTAAGCTTTTCAATATCGGGTAAAAAATGAAAAAAGGTATAATCAGTGTAATCGTCCCGGCCCTGAACGAGAGTGCCTCGCTGGAACAGTTGTATATGCGGGTCAGGAAGGTACTTGAACAGGAAGGCAGAGCTTTTGAATTTATTTTTATAGACGACGGCAGTACCGACGACACATTCAACGTACTCAAGTCGCTCAACGAAAAATTTCCCGATATTACCATTCTCGGACACGGAAAAAATCATGGAAAATCAATCGCATTGATGCAGGGGTTTGCCGTGGCTGAAGGTGAATTCGCGATTTTGATGGATGCCGACTTGCAGGATATTCCGGAAGAGCTTCCGAAATTCCTGAATAAACTTGACGAAGGCTATGACCTTGTGAACGGCTGGAGAAACCAGCGCAAAGACACCTTCATGAAACGCAGCGTTTCCAAGCTCTTCAACTATTTCACCAGAAAAGCCTTTAATTGCGCTCTCCACGACATAAACTGCGGCTATAAAATAATGCGTTATGACGTTTACAAGCGCCTCAGGCTCTCCGGAGACATGCACCGTCTTATTCCCGTGATAGCCATGCAGCTCGGATTCAAAATAGTCGAAACGCCGATAGTACACGCCGACCGCCAGTGGGGCAAGTCACGTTACAGTCTTCTGCGTTACAGGGGACTTCTCGATGTATTTTCAGTAACGGTTTTCAGCGCTACCAACATTCGTCCATTTCATACCTTCTGCGAATTCATGGTGATATTTTTTCTTTTCGCCGTGATCCTTTTCGGGCTTAGTTTTGCGATCACGACAACAGGAATCTTGACATGTCTGCTTATTTCAGCATTGCATTTTGCGGCCGGCTGGTGTGTTTTTGTCGCGACGCTGCTGCCTTTCTTCGGCATCCTTATGGAGGCCATGTCGCGCGACTACCAGAACAAGCGCTGGCACGAAGTGCTGCTCCTTAAAAAGGTGTTGCCCGGCCAGTCAGCAGAAAGTTCAGGAAAGACCAGTTCCACAAATGAAGGATTGTTGCAACGTAACAGACCAGCAGAGATTTCACAGCCGTGCCGATATGGACAGGGCCGGCAACCGTTGCAACAATCCTTACATCAGAAAGCGTGAACAGAAGCTCGCAGCCAATATCCTGAGCAAATTGCCGCCGGCTGGAAAAACTGTACTGGAAATAGGGTGCGGCGAAGGAACCAATCTCCTGTATCTCAATGCTTTAAATGATTCATTGAGCTACACGGGAATAGACTTTTCAAAGGAAAAAATAGATGCATTTCAAGGCTTTCCGGAAAATATCAGGGGCATTGTGGCCGATGCTATGAAACTACCTTTTGCCGATGAAGAATTTGATTTTGTGTTCCTTAGAGATGTACTTCATCATATTGATTGGGCGCGCCCTCAAGTAATGAATGAAGCGTGGCGAGTCTTAAAAAGAGGAAAAACTCTGCTGGTATTTGAAGCTAATCCATTTTCACCGCTTAACGTTATTTTCTGGAATCTCTATCCTGTGGAAAGGGGCATGAAAAATTCTTCCAGAAAAGAAATGTTTGAGTTGCTTTATAAATATGGCCCATGTTCTATTGAATATTTGGAACCAGGATATTTGGTTCGCGCTGTAAGCTTTATATTCTGGAAGTCCGGTTCTGAAAATATTTTTGCCCGTTACCTTTTGTTGCCCGTCTCCAATATCATAGAAAAACTTATGTGTCTTATGCCCAAAAGCTTTTGGCCTTGTCGCCTCTATACTATCAAAAAAGATTGAATTTTTAAATTAAAAATGTGCGGAATATACGGAACAATCGACTGGACAGCCCCATCGCAGTGGCCACCGGAGAAAGCCAGAGGGATGAAGGATTCAATTCATTCCCGCGGCCCCGACCATAACGGGGAATTCATCGAACCCGGCATCTATCTCGGAATGAACCGTCTGGCAATTATCGACCTGGCCAGAGGCAATCAGCCTATCTTCAATGAAAATAAAGATCTTCTCATAATCTATAACGGAGAACTCTATAATCACGATGCGCTTCAGCTCGATCTTTCCAGGCAGGGACATAAATTCGAGACACACTGCGATACTGAAGCAATATTGCATGCCTTCGAAGAGTATGGTCCAGACTGCCTGAATAAGTTCAACGGCATGTTTGCTTTTGTGATATACAATAGGAAGACGAGAACCCTTTTCGCCGCCAGGGACAGACTCGGCATCAAGCCGTTTTACTACATGCGGCAGGGAAATAACTTTTCATTCGCATCCGAGGCCAAAGCACTTCTTCCTCTCCTTGATAAGCCCAGTCCCGACTGGAATGCCGTAAGCCGTTATTTTTCTCTGGGCTATTTCCCCTCCCCCGATTCCCCGTTCGCAGGGATCATGAAACTGAAGCCGGGGACTTATCTTGAGATCAGCGGATCGCGTTTTGAAGAGCACAGCTACTGGCATCCTGAATTCGGATCAAATAAGGATATCGGATTCGACGAAGCCGTCGAAACGACCAAAAAGATTCTATACGCCTGTATTGAAAAGGAGATGATGAGCGAAGTCCCGCTTGGGCTTTTTCTGAGCGGCGGACTCGACTCCTCCGCAATCGCGGCTTATTCAAAAAAAATAACGCCCGGCAGACTTCATTCTTTCGGCGTGAGATTCCAGCAGAAGACGCATGATGAGTCTGAAGATTCACGCATGGTGGCAAAACATCTGGGAATAGAACATCACGAAATCGATTTTGACGACATACGGGAGAACCTTTACAAATGCGCGATGACGCTTGATGAACCGTTCGGCGATTCCACAGTGTTGCCGCTCATGAAGCTGTCCAAAGCCGCACGTGAACTTTTTACCGTTGTCCTTACCGGCTGGGGCGGAGACGAAATATTTGCCGGTTATCCGACTTACTCAGCTCATATACTGGGGGGCTTTTACCGCCGTCTCCCTGCCTGGCTTGGGCAAAAACTGATACCATGCTGCGCCAATAAACTTCCGGTTTCCGATAAGTACATGTCTTTCGATTTCAAACTCAAGCGCTTTGTCCGCGGGATAAATCTTTCCCCTGAATTGCAGCATTTCGCGTGGATGGGATATTTTCAGCAAACGCAGCTTGACGCTATCCTGAGCGACGATGTAAAAGGCGCCATGGCTGAAAAGCTCAATACGCGGCTTCAGAAGGACATTGATCTGCTGACCGAAGAAAATCTGATTGACAGAATACTGCATTTGGACAACCTTTATTTTCTTGAGGGCAACGGACTTTTCCAGGCCGACAGAATAACAATGGCAAATTCGCTCGAAGCCCGCGTTCCTCTTCTGAACAATGACCTCTATGATTTCGTGTCCGGTATCCCCGCCAACCTGAAAATGCGCAACGGCAGGCTCAAAGATATTTTGCGTCAGGCAATGCTTTCCGAACTTCCGCAGAGTATTCTCAATAAACCTAAAAAAGGCTTCGGCCCGCCCTCTTCCGCTTGGCTCAAAGGTACAGCCCTTGAACTCTTTTCGCGGGTTTTTGAAGAAAAAAAAATAAGAGAAATGAACATATTCAGAATGGAAAACATTAAGAAACTTCTTGACGAACACCTTAACTCGAAAGCAGACCACGGAAGATGTCTCTGGAATCTCTTGAGCTTTCAATTGTGGTACGAGAGATTTATATTGAACAGCGATATAAGCTATATACTGGAAAAATGACATTGACAGATAAGATACAGAAATATTCGAAAACGGAACGTAAAAAGTTTTACGAACAGCAACTGTTGCTCGAAATGCCACGAATGCTCTCCCGTCTCTGCCGTTGTCCACTCTCTGTCGCCAGCGGATCTTTCGATAGAGAATATTGGGCATGGGCCACAAAAGATTTTGCAAACTGTGACGAACAACGCACACTGCTACTCCTGGCATATTTATACAAAACAGAGTTCCCGGGAAATATCTATCATAAGGAAACGGCTGTCCTTCAGTGGTTCGAAGCATCTGTCGATTTCTGTATCAGGAACCAGAGCCGCCACGGAGCTTTTGACCATCTCTACAAAAATGAGGAAAGCTGGATGGCTACTGCATTTTTGCTTCTCGACATGTGCGAAGCATATAATCTTGTTTCAAATGAGATCAGTCCACAGCTTCTTGAGCGCTGGAAAGAATCCATGCTGAAAATGGGAGACTTCTTATCGCGCAACGATGAAAACCATGGATTCATAAGCAATCACCGTGCGGCGGGAGCGGCCGCGCTGCTGGGATTGTCAAGACTTCTGAATCAGGATAAATTCAGGCCGCGCGCAATGCATATAATGAAGGAAATCCATGAACACCAGTCCATGGAAGGCTGGTATGACGAATACGATGGTGCCGACCCCGGTTACCAGACCCTTGACACTCATTATCAGGCGCGTTTCTGTCTTTATGCACAGAATGGTCCGGACCACCTTGCATCTGTCGCAAAGTCCATCAAGTTCCTCTCATATTTCATCCATCCGGCTGGAAGCATCGGCGGTGACTATGGCAGCCGGGCATGTCCGCATTTTTTCCCGGGCGGCTTTGAATATTTTGCGGCAGACAATCCGCTAGCTGAAAAAATTGCATCTGTCTGCGTCGCAGGACTTGCCGCCGGAACTTCATGTGGTCTTGCCGATGCCGATCCAAGAAATGCCGCGCCGATGGCCACAAGCTATGTATATGCGCACCAGTCTATTTCCAGGAATACAAGCGCGATGCAGGAAGAAGTCCTTCTTCCATTTGAAAAGGAAGGAATATTCTCATTCCCCGATGCCGGATTCGCCGCTATTTCCAATTCCCGGTATTACAGCATATTCGGAGCATCGAAAGGCGGAGTGATAAAGATTTTCGATAAAGCTTCCGGAAAACTCATTTTTTCAAGTTGTGCTTATGCAGGAAAAATGCGGGACGGAAAATTCCTCACGACCTTGCTTTATTCCAGAAAACCATCCTTTGAGGTCGAAGAAGGTTCTGACAAAAACAACTTTTCAATGTCGGTCCATGCCCCGTTTTTCTTTTTCAAAAACAGGAGACTGATGGGAACTCTCGGTATGATCGCCTTCAGGCTTTTCAGTATAAGCGTCGGGCGGTTCAGAGCTCTTAGTGACTTTGTCCGTAAGTATCTTATAATAGGAATTTTCCTCAAGGCGAGAATAAAGGCCCCGGCAGCGCTCAACCGCAAATTTGAATTCTCCGGTTCTGGTTTTACGATTGAAGATGCTTTGACTTTTGAAAACGGATCGAACTCCATCGAACAGCTTTCGGAATACGGGCATTTTTCCGCCGTATACATGGCTTCCGCAAATTATTTCAGGAAACAGGACCTTGAGAGCACATTCAACGGTAAAGAAATAGCATTCACTGCAAATGAACGAAAAAAAGGCTTTGTTAAATTGTGTAGAAAAATCAATATTGCTGGAGAAAATATTCAGTCTTGATATAGATTACCTTGTATTTTTTATAAAATTCAAAGACAATAAAGGACTTCCATATATCAATGAAAACCGCAATAATAAATCCCCCGTCGTCGACAGAAGAAAATTATGGAGCAATGGCGTCTCTTGCCCCGATATTACCCCAGCTGGGAATATCTTTTCTCGGCGGATATCTAAAAAAACACGGATATGATGTTAATGCTTATGATTTGCAAGGCGCTTGCAAAGCAAAAGCCATAGAGACATGCATGGCTTATGATATTGTAGGATTTTCATGTTATATAACTAACTATAAGGCAGTTATAGTACTGGCAACCGAACTGAAACAAATGAAGCCGGAGATTATAATAATCGCAGGCGGTCCTCATGTTACTCTGAATCCGGAGGCCTTTAAAAATACAGAAATAGATTATCTGATCTGTGGAGATGGAGAAATTCCTCTCGCCGAGTTATTGAAACACTTGGAAAAAGAAGAGAAACCGCCTCATATTAGAGGCGTCATTTTGCTTTCTGATGACAACATTTTTGCAGCAGAGAAAGCGGAAGTAATCACGGATCTTGATCGGATCGGACCTCCCGATACAAGTTTCTTTGATTTTGAAATGTACCGTCCCCCACCGCATGTTTTAGGCAAAAAAGTCATACATACAATGACATCGCGGGGATGTCCGTTTTCATGCTCGTTTTGTGCCGCCGCTGAGGTAATGGGTCGCAAAATGCGTTATAGAAGCATTGATTCCGTCGTTTCCGAATTGAAGATTTACAAAACCAATGGATTTAACTCAATAATGTTCTATGATGATATTTTCACTCTTCATAAAGGCAGAGTAAAAGAACTTTGCCAGAAAATAATTAAAGAAAAAATTGATATCAAGTGGAATTGCTGGTCGAGGACTAATACATGCCAGGATATTGAGATGCTTAAAATCATGAAAGAAGCTGGCTGTTACTTGTTGGTTTTCGGCTGTGAATCCATCCATGATAAAACTTTGAAACTATTGAGAAAGGGACTTACCTGTGATGATCACAGAAAAGCTTTGGACTTGACAAATGAGGTAGGAATAGATACGTATGCGTCATTTATGATTGGCCTTCCCGGAGAAAACATCGACGATATACGGGCATCAATAGACTTTGCAGCCAAATCAAGTCTCCTGTTTGCTACGTTTACGATATTTGAGCCTTTCCAAGGGACGCCCGTATATGACATATGCAAAGAAACTGGCAGATGGGAAAAATCTGATGTAGAAGGTGATTCCAACGCAATACTTGCAGATCAGGAACTGGTATGGATTCCCAATGGGATGAAGCGTAGTGAAGTAGTAGCATTAAGTACAAAAGCCTTCAGGGATTTCTATTTTTATCCGCCTAGAACGCTAAAAATTGTATTTCAACATCTTCCCAAACTGCCATTGGAAAGATCGTTCAGGTTCATTAAGGGGGGCGCAGATTATTTTATAAAAAGCATAAGACGTAAAAAATCCACATCAAATACGCATTTTTGAAAAGGTTAATAAGAATTGCTGAAAGTGAGTTGAACCGGAATGTTTCAAATTAAATTCCAATACTTGTTCACCATATTGAAACGGCACTATTTTATTATTGCTACACTGATTCTAATCATGTTGTCTAGGATGGCTTTATTATCTTATAGCGATGAAATAGTCTTATTGAACCAAGACTGCAATTTGCGGCATTTTACACTGCTTTTCTGGAATAATGACATACCTCTGATTGATGATAATCTTGCCGGGGAAAATGCCAGATACATGGGGTTTTCGCAACTCTATTTTGCAATTCCACTCCTATGCTATAAGATAGGGATTCCTCTTTTTGTTTTCGAATGGTCCCATATCCTTTTCGATATTCCATCGCTTCTGGTGGGACTCTATACATTGTCATATGTAATGACCCGTAAAACCGCAATGTCCGTTTTCGCGAGTTTCTTTACGTTTTACTGTCTCTCCGACCTCTGGAGCGGATTCGGTTATCCGCTGGAAATGAAAAATATTCTGTATTACAGCGATTTTGCACTTGTCCCGATAAGTTTCTTTCTCGCTGTTCTTTGTTCTGGGAGAATTGTTTTATCAGGAGCGTTTGCCGCATTGACTGTACTTTTTCATCCGACTCTCGGCGTCAACTGCTGCATCCTGCTTTTTATGCGAACTGCTTTGGGCTGCCTGTATTACAAGGAGGAGAAGTTAAAAGCAATAATATCACTGGGAATCGCCGGGACAGCCTGTTTGATCGCCGCATTTTTTGTATCGTGGTCGTTTTCTCCAGAACATATCGATCCGGAAATACGCAATATACTGATAGCATCCTATGGACACCTAATCCCACAAATAAACGGACGTTTCTTTTATCGATTGGCATTTTTAGTATTGCTTGTTCTTGCAGGCATTGTGATGTTCAGAAGGAAAATAAATTTTATCCAGAATGCTCCGGAAAGTACCTTCCTGACGACCAAGTCCCTTCTTGCCGCAAGCATCATCCAGCCGATTGGCGTTTACGCTTTTACGATCGTATTTCTTCCGACAATATACATAATGCTTTCACCGTCACGCTTCTGGATGCTTCCATTGATATTCGTTTCCGTTTTTATCGGGCAGGCAGTTTATAAACTTATTGAAAAAATGGGAACCCTCCCTATACTGGCCTTCCTTTCTTTGTCCTTATGGAGTATAAAAATTCCGCCCTGTTATATTTTCCTAAAATACAGCCAATATTTTTGCTTTGCCATTCTGCTGGGAATTGCGCTTCACTCCTTGAACAAGGAGAAGTTGTTTGCGTTCTATTACAACTTCCGCAATAAGAAACTTTCACATTATGATCTCCTGCTGCTAGGCGGCGGACTTTTGCTGGCAGACCTTGCTGTTTACTACTGGAGACAGGCACATTATTTTGCAGTAATAGCAGCACTCCTTCTAGCGGAGCACCTGATATATGAATGGTTCAACTCAGACTTTTTCATGAAATCGGCAAGAGCTTTGGCTATAATGCTTCTTTTCGTCATGATCGGACTTAACTCGTTTGTCGTCTTGAATAATCCAATGTTGGAAATAAAACATTATGAATATGATATATGCAAGCAGATTAATGAAAAGCTGCCGGAGAACGCCATCCTTGCGCCATATCGCTCGACCGTGTTTTCCAGTAACCCGCTTTTAAACTATTACCCCTGCGCCTTGAGGACTTATTCCAGGCGCGGCGCAATCTATTACTGGCAAATCGGCTATAATGCATTCTTCAATTCTAAAATGCGCTATGATATAGAAGACCGTTGTTTTAAGGCAGCAGGTGTTGATGTCTTCGGTACTCTTATCGGAAAAAGCAGAAAATTACGAAAAGAGAATATTCTCGGATACTATTTCGGAAGCGAAAATGAAAGTGATTTAACCCATTCAGAAAATGTCAGAGATATATTACTCTCATCCATGTCAGAGTTTAAAAATAAAATAAAGAACATGTCTCTAGATGAATTCATGAACTATGCCTCGAAAATAAAGGTTACTCACTTGATTATCCCTTATGATGCCGGAAAACTTCCACCTGATATCAAGCCTCTCTGCATGAACAAATATTTCTACGTAATAGAAGTCTGTAGGAGCACAGGTGTAGGGGTACAGGACATTGAGAACAGAGACAGTAACTAATATTTATTATAAATTTTTAAAATACTTTTCCTGGAGTTGATATTAAACTGAGCCGCTGGAGTGTAGGGGGTTTTTGCAAAAAAGCCAAGAAAAGACAGAGCAAGACTGCTTGAACTTAAATTGAGGCTGGGAAATGGTGGGCGTAATTGGGCTCGAACCAACGACCTTCACGATGTCAACGTGACGCTCTAGCCAACTGAGCTATACGCCCCTTTGAAAAACAGAAAATTGAATCTATAATCAATCCGCGGAAATACAAATCAAATAGCAAGAGGATTCTTATTTTTTATTCCCAAGAATTTCGGACATAACTGTATGGAAGCCTTTACCCTTGTTCATGGAATCAGCAACGTCGTCTACAAAATCCTGAGTGGTTTCTTTAGGCTGGCTGTTATAAAAAATGAAAACCTGGCTTCCCGCTTTTATTTCATCGCCGTCATTCAACTCTACGGCTTCATCTTCCATTTTTGCGCCGTTAAGATAAGTGCCGTTTTTTGAACCCAAGTCTATAAGAAGAACCTTGTCGTTTTCATCTTTTTCAATGCCAAAATGCTCCCTGCTGATCAACGCGTCCATCTTCATCTGAAAATCGGTCTTTTCCTCTCTTCCGAAAATAGCCATTCTGTCTTCGGGAAGTTTGAACGTTTTCCGCTTTCCGTTTTCAACATACTGAACAATGGGCATTATCATCTCCATGCTGTTCCTGTATTATAGAATACAAACCCCGAACAGGCAATAGCTTTTGACAAAAAAAAACGGACTCTGTTGAAAATGAAAATTGAAAAAGTAAACGCACCCCCCTCCAAACATCCAAGAGCATTTAGTCTGACAAAAAGGGTGGGGTGCAATAAACCTGACAAAGCACAGTATTGCCGCATCGCAAGAGTTATGCATAG